>JFJP01023927.1_pt1 | contig 279692 bp, 273 predicted proteins | sample 431651 | NCBI WGS metagenome assembly JFJP01 (sample SAMN02602958, study PRJNA72255) | Microbial mat metagenome, whole genome shotgun sequencing project. | biome: fresh water; feature: sink hole; material: water; isolation source: purple microbial (photo- and chemosynthetic) mats found in...
GTTAAAATCCCTTTAAAAAAGAGAAATCAGGCGAAAGCTCCTCAAACAAAAAAACAAAATTTATTTAAAGGTAGGACAATATGACAAAAGAGCAAATACAAAATGAGTTTACAGGTGTAACAGGTATCAATGAAGCAAAAAAGATTTATAAAACACTAGCTAAAAAACTACATCCAGATGTTGGCGGAACTGATGAAGAGTTCAAATTATTAAATGAAATCTATAATAATCTTATAGAACATAAAATCTATTTTTCAAATGATGCAAAGTTTGATATTGAAATTGAAAAAATCATTTCTCAAATATTACATTTTGAAAATATTACTATTGAAGTTGTTGGGAGCTGGATTTGGCTATCTGGAGACACTAGAGCCATCAAGGAGACTTTAAAAGCTTTAAACTTCAAATGGGCTAGTCAAAAGAAACAATGGTACTACGGAGAGATGAAAGCTAAAAATCCAAAACCAAAATCTATGGATGAGATTAAAAGCAAATATGGGTGTGAGACTTTAAAAACAAAAGAGAAAGTGAAAATAGCTAGTTAAAAGACTAGCTATTTTTGAAAAAAGTGGAAATTTGAATTAGTGTAGAGAGTAAATCTCGCAATCAAAATTAAAAGGGGAAAATATGAAAAAACCATTTTTATCATTAATCGCTATAAGCTTGCTTTTCCCAGTATTTTCTGGATTTGGCAAGAGTTTTAATTTGCTTGCTGATACCAACAGTATAAAAGAAACCTGTGTACTTGATAACTCTAGGGGCTTTGGCTATGTTGGAGATGCTAGTGGAAAAAGGATATACACTAAAGAAGAATATGTTTATAAATGCACAACAACAAAAACAGAAAGAGGTGCTTGTAAGTCAGACGGATGGGTGGAGCGGAAAGAATCGTTTAATTTAGGAAAAATTAAACCAGGTCAAGTAGTTTTCGAAACTGAAGACTATAGTGGAAGTATGGGTTCCGCCTTAGCAGCAATTCAAGCCTACAATAAAATTAATGGAATCTGGAGCGGATGGCATGGAATTTGTCAAAAAGGTAAAGATGATGGCAACTGGGACTGGCTAAGTGATCCATATGTATTAGCAAGTTACGCGATAAGTGCATATGCTGGAACTTATGGTGCAAGTGCAACAGCAGCGAGTACAAGTGCAACAGCAGCCGCAGATACAGCGGCTCAAGCTGCTATGGAATCCGCTTCTTTCATCTCTGATGAGGCAACAGAAGTTGCAAAAACTGAAGCTGCTGCTGTGGCAGCGAAATCAGCTGCTCAAATGACAAAATATGCTGTCTGTAGCGCTAGAGCTGGATTAAGCACTGCTTCAATGATTTCTGAATATAAAGATGACGGTGAACCTTGTGACCCTGTTGATGAGATGTGTGATGAAGAAGCATCTAGTGATAGCGAGATATATACTATCCCTGAAAAAGATTACAACGAATTGCTAAATAATAATCCAGATGCTGCAAAATATATAAAGGTACTTAGTGGTCAGGGTTCAGGAACAGTATTAATTAAAGTAATTAATCCAGGAATGGATAAAAATGCAAATGTCGGCGATATGGCTGCTGCTAAAGAAGCAGCTGAAAAGATTAAAAGAATTATGTTATCCATAAGAGCTACATTGATGGCTATACAATTGTCAGGTTGTTTAAAAGGTAATGATAGCGGAGAAGGTGATTCTTCAAAAGGGGAAAGTCCAACATCCGCAAAAAATCTTGCAATGATGTCTGTAGGTTCAATTAATCCTATTGCTGGTATGGCGCTTAGTATGGCAATGAACACTTTTGAAAGTATGCAAGATATAGATACCTGTGGTAACAAAGATGATGCAAAAGAGAAAGGAAGCAGACATATCTCTACATACGAATCAAAAAATCATGGTATGTGCCATTTTATTGAAGATGTAAAAAGCGGTAGTGCTCCTTTTAGTGAAAAAACAGTCTCAAGATTTTGTTGCTATGATGATAAGCTCACTAGAATATTGGTTGAGCAATCTAAAGCTCAGTTGTTAAAAGACTGGCAACATTGTGCTGATATGACTGTTGCTGAATTACAATATTTAAAATTCAAAGCTTGTACTCCAGAAGATAGAACTTATGGTATTGATGGAGTGAAATTAAGTGGTTATGCAACATTATCACAAAGAGAAAGTGCTTATCAATTTAAACGCAAATGTATAGACCTCGATGAACTTATGGAATATATGTTGAATACTTTTGGTGGCAAAGATATGTTGCTTGATGATAGAACTATCAAAGAGCAATTAGATTTAATGAAAGTGGAATAGTGTGTTATTTGTACAATTAATTGCCTTGAATCTGCAATAGGTTTTTGGTAGTATTCTATTAATTAAAAATTCAAGGAGAAAAAGTGAAAAAGATGATTATGAAAACGGGTTTAGGTTTGGTTGCTATTAGTGTGTTATTTAGTGGGTGTGGGTATAATGCTCCCTCTCCAAAAATACTTAAAAATAATAATTATTCTGATGGCAAACTTCTCAGTGTTGATTATGATATTAAGGTAGACCTATCAGCGGCTTTATTTATGCGTTCTGCACCAAAGAAAGAGAACTTTAAATATGCATTTGCTATAGCTGCTAACCTAGCAAAAAAAAATAATTTGCAATATTTTGCTGTTAGGGATGGGAGAATTGGTCATCAATTTAAAGAAAGAAAAGTAACTAATATGCAAGAGGCTTATGATGCATGCGCTTCTGGGGATGGGAGTTTTAATTTCTTTGCTGCTGCTGATGGGGGAGCTTTTTTTAAGGCAACAAATTGCGATACTTTAATATATGATAAGTTAACTCCAATGAATTTACAGAATAGTTCATATCCACTTACTCTCAATGTTACACTTCTCAGCGAAGACAGAAAAGACAATTTAACTTTTGATGCTGACGAAGTTTTAAACTCTTCAATCATTAAAGAGCTAGATATGTCAAAAATTGCTGATGTTAAAGTAGTGGAGTAATTTAGATGGAGGAGTCTTTCTTTCCATCTTTAGAGAGGAAATTCTTGTTAAAATAGAGCCATCAATCAAGGCTATAAATTGATTTATGATATTTATGTGTAAGTCATTTAATGAATATTATTTGACTTTACACCTTATTTGAACAGTTAAAAGCTAATTAATTGTTCTACTTTCCAAAATCCCCCAGAACTTCACAATAAACTAACTTCATTAAAAAGTGGAAATTTGAATTACATTGTAAACCAACAAAAGGAAAACAATGTTTCAATTTATCAAAAACTTTTCTATTTTTGAAAATAACGATCACAGAAAATTAGGTGCTCCAAAAAACGATACTCAAAAAGCAATCAAGAGCTCATTAGGGAAAAATCAAACCTCCATTACTACTGCTTGGGATGAATATTACAAAGAGGCTAAAAAATATAATCCGCTGGATTATATTCGTAGCAATGAATATTTTGTTGGGCTAGAGCATAAAACAGGAGACCCCTGTTATTTAAAAGACAAAGAGGTGGTGCACTCAGCAGTAATCGGACCTACAAGAAGTGGAAAAGGTATTTTTTTCGGGTACAAAATTGTTGAATCTTTACGAAAAGGACAGGGTGTAGCGGTCTTTGACGTTAAAGAGGATAATTTTTTAGTACAAGTTTGTCTTGAGGAACTTGCCCGCCAAAATAGACCCGATGATTTGGTCATCATGAACTGGCCAAATGATGTTAGCTACAAAACATTTGAAAATGATAACCCAAGTGAAGTGGCTAAAAAACTTACAATTATGTTAAATCTTATTGAAGTTGAAGCAGAAGCTGGAGCAAGTTTTTATCGTAAGAGCGAAAGGATAGCACTCCAAAAGATTGTTAATCTTTTTTATAGTTCAAATGAACTTTTGGGAGTAGAGTTTAAAAAAGATTTACTTAATTTGATTCAATTTATTAAGTATCTTACTGAAGATTTATCAAATTTCCTTTCTTTTGCAAAAGAGAAAAATCAGAATAAACCAAATTATGATTTATTAAAACTGTATGGAAAAAGATATTTTGATCCGAAATTATTTGAAAAATGTAATGATTTTAAAGAACGAGATTTGCCAACTTTAGAGAGTTTGTATTTTAGTTTCAAAGAGTTTGAAAATATCAAATTCAGTGAAGATAAAAGCATTGAAGATGCAATATTTAGAGGGAAAATCGTTTATATCAAAAGTGATATGCTTGATGAGGCAGCATTAAAGTTTCTAAAGTTTGTTATTGCTGATATTGTAACTAAAGCAAAACGACAAAAAGGGGCTAATTGTCTTATTTTAGCGGATGAAATTTCTTTTTATCCTACTCAGATTTTAAGTGCTGCACTTGCAACAAGTGCAGGATTTGGTTTAAGATGGTTTCTTGCCTATCAAGACGATGGACAAATTGGAAATTAAAATCTCAAGGCTGCTATGAAATCGAATTGCCAGACCAAAATATATTACAAATCAAGTGATTTGAAAACCTTGGAGTACATCGAGAAATTGAGCGGAAAAGAGTTAATAACTAAAATTGCAAAAAATGGCGAAGAGATAACAATTAGGCAAGAAACAGAAGATTATCTCAATATCACAGCACAAAGGGCTTTTCCAAAAACACAAGTTGCTATCCTACTTCAAGAGAGTTTACCTTTTACTTTGATTTTTGATACTCAACCAATACCAGTGGCTCATGAATTTGATTGGGATGAAATAAATAATAAAAAAGTTTTAATAAATTTACTGGAACTCACAAAAGATTTTTCAGTTTTAGAAGATAAAAAAGCTCAGGTAGTTAACGTAAGTGATGAAGATGATTATATGGTGGAAGAATTTGACATATAATATTTAATTTAATGTTAATACCGAAAAAGTGGAAATTTGAATTAGTGTAGAGAGTAAATCTCAATCAAATAAAAAAAGGGAAAAAATGACTTTGTACGAAGAGCATAAATTAAAATGTAAAAATCAGGGCATTAAAATAGTAAGAGATTCATTTGACTTAAATGATGAGAATCTAAAAAGAGAAGTTGAAATGTTGAGAAAGGAAAATGAACGAAGCTTATTTGAGAAAATAAATGGAAATTATGCACAATTCTTGCTCGACTTTCTTCCTCTTTTTTTATTTTACGGCGCGTTAATAGCAATACTTTTTTACAAAGGATAAAATACATGACACTTTACATTACAGAGAAACCATCTCAAGTTTCAGCTTTAGGTGATGCTTTAGCATCCAACAATATCAAAGACTATAGAATAATTGCTTTAGCAGGGCATTTTTTAGCACTCAATGATTTAAAAGATTACGGAATTATAGGAAAATGGGACGATCTTGTTTCAGAAAACAAAATCCCATTTATTCCTCAAGTATTTGAAAAAAAAATCAAACCAGATTCTAAGTTTGTGAGAAATGGAAAAGAAGTAACTTACAGTTATAAAGATAGACTGGAAGGAATTAAAGAGGAGATTGAAAACTGCAACAATATTATTATCGCAACGGATCCAGATAACGAGGGAGCGACTTTAGCGCTTGAACTTATTCAACTTTATAATGCAATTCATAAAGTGATTGGTATGATAAATATGTCAAAACTTGACTTGACATCTTTATCAAAAGAGGTAAACACCATCGACAAAATCCCATATTTTAATATGTATCAAGCAGGAGACAGTCGAGCTGCTTTCGATTGGAGTTTTGGAATGAATGCCACAATCCTTGCAACCACAAAATTTGGAAATGGGAATTTACTTAATCTTGGCGGTGTCAAATTACCAACAATTCGTATGGTGGTGGAGAGAGACAAAGAATTTGAAACATTTAAAGAGATTCCATATTTTACAATTTCAGCAAAAGCAAAAGTCGGGGATGATGTATTTTCGGTGAAAATACAAGGTGAAGATGAGAGATTTACAAGTGAATCACTTGCAAATGATCTAATTAATGAACTCAAAGCAAATGGCTATAAATCAGTAGTTTCAGAGTTTAGTGAAACTAAAAAATCAACAGCACCATCAAAACCTTATTCTCTTACTGATTTGCAAGCAGCAGCGAATAGAAAGTTCAAATACACAGCGAGTGAAACACTTGAAGTTGCTCAAAAACTATATCAAGACTTCAAGGTTCAATCATATCCGAGAACTGATAGCAACTATTATGCTGAAGGCGAATTTGAAAGTGCAGGGGAAATTTTAAGAAGTTTGGCGCCAATTAAAGGATTTGAAAATATTTTAAACCTTGTAAATGTTGAAAGCCCATTAAAAAGAAAAATCTTTGATGACTCAAAAATCGAAGCTCATACAGCACTTAGCCCACTTGCTTCAATTACTTTAACTATTTTTCAAAATCTATCAGCGAGAGAGCAAAATATTTTTTCACTTGTTGCTTCACGCTATGCAATCCAGTTCATGAACGATTATAAATATCTTGAAATCAAAGGGAAAGCTACTCAAAACGATGTAAACATCGTATTTGGAGAAAAATTAACTTTAGAAAATGGCTTCAAAACATTTGAAAAAGATGAAGCTGAAGAGGATGAAAAAACACAAATTGGGGGTCGAACTATTCCAATTCTCAATAATGGAGATATTATCGAAATTTTAGAAGATAGTATCGAAATCAAACAAGGCTTTACAAAGCCTCGTCCACGATTTAAAGAGGCTTCATTACTTTTAGCAATGGAGAAAGTTTCACGATTCTTTGAAGATAAAGAGGTAAAGGAGCATCTAGGAGACGGAGGAATTGGAACGCCATCAACTAGAGCGAAAATCCTTGAAGAACTCAAAACAGCTAAAGCTGGAGATACCCCATATTTTGAACTCAACTCAAAAGGGGAATTGGTATCTACCTCAAAAGCAAGGTATCTAATAAATACTATTCCAAGTGAGATATCTTCCCCTGTTTTACGGGCAAAGATGGAATCTAAACTCAAGGAAATCGTAAAAGGTACTCTTACTAAAGAGGCTTATTTAGTAGAAGTTAGAGAGATTGTAAACAACATTTGCTCACTCATCGCATCAAGTGATGCTGAAAAAATGGAGAAAAAAGAAAGACCAGGTGCTGAAAGCGGTGAACTTGTAGAAACCCCAAAAACTTATCGTTTGGGTGATAAATTTATCTTTAAAACTTTTAGAGACAAAGCTATTACTAAAGCTCAAGCTAAAAAGATTTTAGAGGGTAGCAAAGTCAAAATGAAGCTTAAAAGCAAAGCTGGAAAAGACTATGAGATGAATGTGTTTTTAAAAGATGGAAAATTGGATGGGGAGTTTGTCAAAGGGTAATACAAAAAAGTGGAAATTTGAATTAGTATAGAGAGTAAATCTCGCAATCAAAATTAAAAGGGGAAAAGATGGAAGTGATATATTTTGAAACAAAAGGAAATTTTTTTACAATCTTGAAAGAAGATAATAAATTTATCTATATCAAGAAAGGGTTTTATGTTTTATCAGAAAATCTAGGGGCAATAAAAGAATATCTTAAAACAGGAAGTGTGTGTGGGATAACTTTAGGAAAGTTTGGAAGTGCTAAATGTTTAATCAAACAATAGTAATCGGGAACTTAACAAGAGCCATCGAATTAAAATATATGCCAAGCGGAGCAGCAATAGCGCGAGGCGCAATCGCAACTTCACATAAGTATAAAACCCAAGATGGAAGTCAAAAAGAGGAAGTTTGTTTTTTGGATTTTAAGGTATTTGGAAAACCAGCTGAGATTATTAATCAATATGTCAAAAAAGGTTCAAAAGTTATGCTTATTGGTCGATTAGTTTTTGAACAATGGACTGATAAAGATGGTGGAAATAGAAGCAGACACACCCTTAGAGTTGAGGAGTTCAAATTTTTAGATCAAAACAATCAGCAGCCAGATAAAGGCAATAACCAAGATTATCAATATCATGATTTTCCTTATCCAGATATTGACTGTGATGTTATACCACCAATTCAAGAAAAACAGTAATTTTCCCCAACTTTTATCAAAGGTGGAAATTTGAATTAGTGTAGAGAGTAAATCTCAACCAAAACAAAAAGGGGAAAAGATGTTTAAATTTATTGGAAATTATTTTGCAAAACAAAAAGAGGAAGCTGTGGCAGATACTAGACGTTTTGGGCTTATAGCGATGATGTTATATTATTATTTTGCGATGTATTATGTTGCAAAGATGATTATGATGTGGGCGATTTGGTTTGAGCCAAATTTAGCAAATTATGTTAATACGGCCATTTTAGGCTTAACGTTTGTGCTAACAATCGTGATAAATATTCGCAAATTTGAGGTTTTTTATGATTTTGCAAATACAAAGGGTGGGTTTAATTACAATTTAATGATATTCTCATGGGTAATGTTAAGCGGTTTAGCGACAATTTACGGTCAAACTGAGTATTTTATTAAACATTATTTGGCATAAAAATGTTAAAAATAATACTATTTTTTATTTTTTTTGGTAGTCAATTATTTGCATTTACGGGTGTCAGCGATGACCCTGGTCGCTTTACTACAGACTTCCCAATTTATGTACAAGGCGACGTTGGTTTTATTGAGCTTGCACTTAATGGTGCAGCCATGCTAACACAAGATAGTGATTTTAGAAATTTGACAGAATTGGCTTTATTTATAGCTATTTTGATGGCTAGCTGGACAGCTTTTCGTACTTTTTCCCTTGCTTCACTTGGTAAAAGTACTTTTGTTGGAATGAGTGGACTTGGACTAATGTTCTCCCCCGTTACAACACATATCATTGACGCAAGAACTAACATCAACATAATTGGACCCAACTATACAACAGTTGCTAATGTTCCATATTTAATTGCTCTACCTGCATCTTTAACTTCTAGCCTTTCAGCTCCGCTTCAAGATTTAGTACATGTTGCAACAGTACCTATTGAAAATGGAGAAGTAGCTGGTATATCAGCTCTTGCTATTGGAAACCAAGATCAACTCAAGCAAGTGATGAAATCACTTTACAAGGGTGCAAGCTTTCAAAAAACGACTAATCCAACTTTATTAGCATTTAATCTTAAGCTTCGGCAGTATATTCAAGGTTGTGTAATTGTATATGCTCCATTCTATCAATATGATGTGGATCAAGCACTAACATCGCCGAGGGGCGATCTGTTTCAATCGATTAGCCCTGGAAATTTAATTGCAATAAGCCAAGAACCAACAAGTGCTGTGAGTGAATTCAGGGATATTGGGTTGATTGATGCTAATGGCTCAGCGACTTACACATGTGGAACTTTACACGATAAAATAATTGCTGATATTCCCTTAACAAGCACAGAACTTAACAAAGAAGTTGGGGGAATGCTACCAAAAGGGCTTACTCTTAATAATATGGCAGAGGGATTGGTTGCTTCTGGAATCGTCAATATTGGTGATGCAAATGGTTCCGCATCGGCAGTAAATGCCATAACGACCGTTAATAATTACATAATGAATATTGCTTCAGCAGACACTTTGGCAGTTGCTTCAATGGCATATGGTGGCGATGGAATAAGAATTTCACAAGAAATAACGGCACTTAAATCCAAAGCACTTATGCAAATGGAGGGAACGGGTGGATTGAATTTCTTTGTTGAAATGCTTCCTAATTCCATGCACTTTATATATGCAATAGTTCTCTTCTTGGGAGTGTTTGTTGGTATATCTGCATTGGCTCAACCACAAATGGCAATAACAATTTACAAGGGGTATTTTTTATCTTTTGTAAGTTTTGAGCTTATTAAAGTTTCACAAATCATTATAAGTAATATGACTCTTTATTATTCAAGTACAGGAGCAGCTGCGAAACTAATCACGTTAAATCAAAACGGAGCATCTCTAACATCTCTTAGCTCTTCGTACGATTATCTAGCCACAATGACAGCGATGAGCGGAACAATAGGAACAATGTTTATTTTGGCAATCCCTTCAATTATTTATCGCGGTGATTTTTTTGGCTTTATGAGTGGTGCTATTGGTACAACTGGTGGTAAATATTTAGGTAATGCAGTTGGAACTGCACAAGATGCAGCTTCAATTAAACAAGGTGGTGATGCAGCCGTTGATTCTCTCAGAAAAAATGAAGTAGCAATGAGAAGATTAAAACATATGTTTGGTCAAGATTTTGAGCCAACAATCGGTGCTGCTGATTACTATAACAAAGTTCAAGCTCAAATGGGACAAGTTTCACAAGGTGCAGTTGCAATGACCAATATGGGTTCTTTAGAAAATCAAGCAAGTGGAGCCATGCTAATAGCTCAAAAACAACTAAGTTCTAATGCACAAGTTGGAGCAACTGGCAAGTATGCTAATGCAATAACAAGCGGGAAAATGGCTGGAGCACAAACAGCTGGAGCAATAGATGGGGACAAATTATCATTTGACCAATCTGGTCATCATTTATCTAAGTTTCATGATGCAGCGATGACAAATACTAGATCATCTCATGCTTCAAATTTTGGAAGTGCAGCTGGTTCAACGAGTAGCACTTTTGAGGAGCTAAGGCAAAATGCTGAATATTCCACAAAATCTGGAATTGCTTCAACACAGAAAAAACTTTCAACGCTTGATGGCATAAATAATGCGGTAGCTTTAGATGTCTCGAATGCTGAAAAATCAGCAATTGGACAAAGAGGAGATATTGCCGCTTGGAACAGTATGAATTCAGCCGATAAAGGTAGTTACGAAGCTGGTATGACTAAACAATCGACAAAAGCACTCTCAACCACTACAACACTTGGAGCAAATAAAGCAGTTACTAATCAAGTTGCAAAAGATAGTGGTGTAGTTTCAGGACTAGAGATGGCTGGCCAAATGATGGGGGATTCGCAAATATTAAGCCAAAAATCTCAAGATGATATTTTTAAAGCAATGAAAACAAGCACTTTGGCGAATAAAAAGAAATCCATTGAAGATGCAAAAAAGCTTTCGGAAACTTTTGGTGATGTGCTTACAGGAGAAGGAAGTTTTGAGGTAACTGGCAAAGATGGGAAAAAACAAACACGAAAAATTGGTTTTGATGAGATGATTAAAAATGAAGCTTCCCAAGGAGTAGCTGGACGTATGGGAGCAGCAGAAGCATTTAACAGAACTGGTTTTGATATGACTGCTCAAAATGCTAATTACTCCGCAGAAAGTGGAGCAAGAGCAACAGATGCAAAAATCAAAGCAAGTGATGGAATAGCTAAAGCAGTTGCTAGTGATATTGTAGCAGGTGGAATGGCTGGAGCTCAATCAAGCTCAACTGCTGATAAATTTGGTCAATTATTTGATAAAGAAAGTGGGAAGCTTAGAGATAAACTAGCTGAAGGTGGAGAAGATGCAGCACGAGCTATCAAAAAAGCACTTGAAGATTTTAAAGGTGTTACTGATGCTGGAGCAGACCAACAATTACGAGGACAAAAAGGTAATGCAAAAGGTTATTTAAAAAATCAAAAAGATTTCGGAAATAATTATGCAGAACTTGGAGCAGAAAGTGGTGTAAGAAATTCAGCCGCTCAATCTATGGGAAATATTAATGCTATGGGTGGTGGTGAGAATGGTGTAAATAGTAGTGCTGCTTTAGCTTATGAAACTGCATTTGGGGACACAAAAGGAAAAGCTGCTGGAGTTGCTGAAGCAAGAAAGAAATTTGGAAGTTACGCTAAATCTCAAACAACGGCAGCAATTGGGTCGGTAGATATGGCATATAGTGCTTTTGCAGGAAAAACGAAGTCATCTAAGCAAACAAAAGTTGATGAATGGGGAGTTGAAGAAGTTTTTGAGCAAAAAGCAATGATGAACTCCGATGGGTCACTAACTAAAGAGGGAATGGCTGCAAATATAACAACTTCTCACGAACAAACAGCAGCAATGATGACAGTATTTCAAGCTAAAGTAGATAATAAAATGGCTTCAAAAAATGGTGGACTTACAAATAAAGGGATAAATATTATCGGTTATGGTCAGTCTATGGCAGTTGCTCAACAAAGTGAGAACTATAATACGGCAAGTGATACAAATGCTCGTCAAAGTTGGGCAGACCAAACGCTTGAAAGACTTAGTCAGAAAGAATCTTTAGGAAGCAAGGATGAAGCAGTTAAGGAACTTAAAAAAAGTGGATTTATAACTGGTGTTGATGATGATGGGAAAGCCGTATTAAGTGATTTAAAAACATCGATGAAAAGTAGAATACAAGGGGAAGCTTTAGCTAGTGCTTTTGGTGGCATGAGTGGACTTACTCTTAGTGATGGTACTCAAGTTAAAACTAAGATGGGTAAAGATGAAGAGGGTAAATACAAAGCTAGGGTTGACACTGATTCAAGTGAAACTAATAAAGTTGGAAAACGAACAGATACTTCTATACCGCAAGAACTCGCTGACAAACTAGCAGGAGTAACAGGTACCGATATTTTAACAACTCTTGGCGAATTAACACTTGGCGGTGCAGTTGTTAAAAAAGGTTTAGACTTTTACAATGATCATAATGTTAAAAATGCTAAAGCTGGAGATACTTTTGAGACAAATCAAGGGCAAACGGCAACTGCTGATGGAAAGGGTAACTTTACCGTTGATGAAGAATACACTGATAAAAAAGGGGAAAAACAAACCAGAAAAGTTAGGGTTCAAGAAGGTAACTTGAAAGGAGTGGCGGGTAATGCTTGGTCTAAAGTTAGAGGATTGGCAGAGGAATTAAGTCCTTTTTCCTTTGGGTCTAGGGAAGAAGAAACCTTGGATAAAACCACCAATAGCAGCCAACATAACAACAGCGATACCCCCGAAGATGGCAATAAAAATCAAAGCTTCCATGATGAAAAATCTCCTTCAAAAATGATGAGTAATTATAGCACAAAAAGTCCTAAATTACAAGCTTTTGAGCAAAGTTTTAAAGGAAAAAGTATGGCTGCTGCGAGTGCACTCTTTGGAAAGATTGAAAATGAAATTTCAGATATAAGTGAAACAGTCAGTGATTTTTTTAATGACAATTCTCAAGCTGAAAATACAGCTGAAAAGACACAAATACAAGCTCAAAAAAGAAATAATTTCTTTGCTATGAAAAACTTTCAAAGCAAAAAAGCTTTTGCAGCAGCTTCTACAGTTGCTTTAGGCACTGTTGCAGCAGAAGCTAGTGAAACAATCGGTGAAGCAATGAATTTTATCGGTGGAGTGCCTGAGATTTTATTAAATCCTACAGAACTTGGAGCAGGTTCAGACCTTCCAGCAAAAGCACCACAAAAATCAAATATTGGGAAATTTGAATCAGCTAACATGATAATTCCTGAAGATTTATCATCGCATGTGATAAAAGCAGAAGAATCACATAGAGGCGGAATAATGGATCCAACAAGCCAAATTAATGGAATGATGAATATATCAAATACTCAACGGCAACAAATGGCAACTCAACAAATACAAGGCGAGGTTTATAATGTAAACGGGCAAGTGGAAAGTATGAAAAATATGATTTTGCAAAACTTGGTAAAAAATGCACCTAATGTTACGAATGAAGATGTTGAGAGGTTAAAAAAACAAGTTGGACATATGAGAGCGAATCAAAATAGCTAGTTAAAAAACTGGCTTTTTTGAAAAAAGTGGAAATTTGAATTAGTGTAGAGAGTAAATCTCAATCAAAACAAAAAGGGGAAAAGATGGATTATAACAAACTACATGATGAAGCATTATCGAATGCTTCAAAGGGAACAAATGCACTAGATAGTGCAATTAAATCTTCTTCAACAACAGGACAAAAGGGCAAGGACCCGATGTCAAGTTATGAACGAAAACAGGATGAAGATGTTATGAGAAGTGCTCTGTCCTCTATTTTTGAAAGCATCGTCTCAAAAAGTAGTGATGCAGTCGCTAATAACTGGCGAGCTGATTTTAGAATGACTGAATCGGTTCACTTCTATTATTACAAATATTACTCGTCGAGTCCAATTGTGTTTTTAATTTTAGGTATTTTAGGTTTTCTTGTGGCGACATCGCATTATTATTTGTTCGCTTCAATCTTTACAGTTATGTCGGTATCAATGCTATCAGCAAGTAACCCAAGGGTATTTTTTGAGCTTCAAACAAGACAAAAGTATAAAAAAGTGGATAAAGAACTTAAAGAGATTGTTTTTCAAAGCATATTTAACAATCTACTTTCATTAAAAAATGTCTTTATGCTTAGTATCGGATTAACAGTTGTTTCGTTTCTGTTTCTCAAATTTCAATTTGCAATATTTGGATTCACCTGGATAAACTTTATTTGGGCGTACAATCCAAATTTTGAGCTTTATGGATTGTTCAATGCTTTGGCATGTTTTGTGAGTGGATATGCGAAAATAAGTGAGAGATGGGCTTAAAGCCCTTTTCTTAAAAAGATAAAATAAATAACAAGGAAAAACCGTGGCAACTAAAAAAACTATAGAAGAGTTACGAAGTGAAGCAAAAGCTTTAATCACAAAAGCAAAACAACAAGAACAAGAGCTTCTAAAACAAGCAAGAGAATTAGAATTGGAGAGTTTCCAATCTTTAGGTAGAGATGCTTTGCGATTTCTCAAAAATGAAATAACACTAGAAGAGCTGAATGCAAAAGCAACTGCTCTGAAAATAAAATGAGGCTCAATAGCAGAACAATATAAAAAAATGGAAATTTGAATTAGTGTAGAGAGTAAATCTCGCAATCAAAATTAAAAGGGGAAAAGATGGAAAAAGAATTTATTAGCGAGAGACAAGCAGCTATACTGATAGGGGTAATGGCGAAAACATTACTTAATTGGAGAAAGAAAGGGGCAATAGACAAAGATGTTTATATTGAGAAACAATATTACAATGTGGCCAGAGTTATATATAATAAAGAAAAATTTTTAGGATGGTATTCCAACAAAGAAAATTTACAGAAATCAGCCTAAGTAGTTGGTTTTGTATCAAAGGTACACACACCTAGGTTATTATAAATACGACACTCCCACAAAATATTTAAAAATGTACTTAAATTATGAGTAATAAAGTCTTGTTCCTCTTCCTCTAATTCTTGCAAAAAATTTATAGCTTTAATTTTGGATTTGTTTGTAAGAAGATCTAAAAAAACATCTTTCAGGAGTCTTAAATTATATTTATTTATAACTTCTTCGATTTGTTTAAAAGTTAGATTAGTATTGTTAGATAGTGGAGATAAAGAACGATGAAGTATTACTATTACATCTTGAAATTGATTAATTAATTCTGCTTCTTGCTTTTTTTTAATGCGATAAAAAATAGAGTTAGCAATTATTGTGCTATTGCAACTTTTGTTTTTTTGAAGCAAATCTATATATGAACTTACCCAGCCTGGAATTTGTTGATTTTCGCGATAATTAAAAATAGTACGATAACTCATATTGGTCATTTCTGAAAAATCTTTTATGGATATTTGGAGCTCACTCAGCCTTGATTTAAAATCTTCAAAATTCAATAATTACTCCAACCTTAAATTTAGAATTTAATTACCTAATCAGTAATTAAATATATTAACATAATTACCTATTATGGTATAATTACACATATAAAAGATAAAAGCCACACTCGCCAAAGCTAACTTTTACCTTTTTAATTAAAAACTAAGGACAAAATATGTGTTTAAACCCTCAATTTAGTGGTGATTATATCACAACTTTAAAAATTCGTCAAATCCAGGATGCGACTGAACTTTGGGCAATCGTTGCAGAAAACCAAAAACAAAACAACGAAAAAGCCGATATTATGATGTACACAGCGATTCTACAAATCAACAAAATCAAGTTTATAAAATCAGCAAAAACGGTAGCTGCTATTTTTGCAGATAAAGATACTTTTGTAAATTTTTGTGAGCCTTTTATCGAACTTCAAAGCTCAATAGCTATGAGCTCATCAATTGCTGATGATTGTATTAACCTATACAATGCCGTGGTTAACGGTTTTGTTGACGAAGATTACAGATGTCCGACAACGAAAACTATAAATAAATATATAAGTTATTCTAATAATAATGATAAGGAATCTTTCCTTTATTCGTTGGAGAGCTACATCAGAGGAAGTGCTGCAAATAACACAAACTTAATTTATGATTCTGAGAACATCGATTATTTCGATGTTTTTAAAGAAGATACTTTGACTAAAATTTTGAAAGAAAATGATGAAAAAGAGCTTGAATTAATTTGTGAAGAGGAGGAGACTCCTCCAGCTTCTCTTTTTGATGATTTGGAAGTGTCAAATTTGAGAAAAGCAGGAAATAAGTTCCCTTTGAAAAAAGAAAAAAAAGAGCAAGACACAGGGTCTCTCTTTCATTTTGGAGGTGCAAAATGAGTTTACTCGCAATAACAAAAGCTTTTGCTATACAAGAGCTTAAAGGGAGTTATAAGCTCGTGTTTATCGCACTTGCGGACAATTGCAACGATAATTATGAGTGTTATCCGAGTTATCCCACGATAGCAAAAAAAGCTAGCATTTGCGTAAGAACAGCTATCCGTACAATAAAAAAATTAGAAGAGATGGGATACCTAAAAATAAAAAAGGAAAGCCAAAAATCAAATTTTTACAAACTCAATTTTGAACCAAAATCGATAAAAATACCTAGTGACAAAATGTCACCCCCTGTCAAAATGACACTAGCTGAACCAGTGTCAAATTGTTACTGGGGTAGTGACACCTATGACACGGGGGTAGTGACACCAGTGTCACCCGAATCTCCAATTAACCAGAAAGAAGAAGAAGAAGAAAAAGAAGAAATTTATCTTCAATTCGCAAAATGGATCCCTTTAAAAAGCAAAATACAAAATTTAGACATTTTGGCTAACGACTTAAAAACAAAGATTATAAATGGAGATATGAAAACAGTTAAAAATTTTGCTTTATTTAAAAAATCCCTTTTAAAAAATGAAGAAGGAGGAGTGAAAGAGCCCACCAATAAGGCACTTGAAAGATTACAAAATTTGAAAAAAGTTTTAAATTCATTAACTGCGAATGAGTTGATGAGGATAGATGAGACTGCTCATTATCCTACTGTATTTGATACTTATATTATAAATTATGTTGTGGCAAATGGTGGATTAAGAGCTATACAACATAGGGTTTTTGATGATAACAACGAAGCTTATCTTCTATCAGAGCTGGGAGGTGCAGCATGAACGAGAAATTCGTGCGTATTGAATATTTGATGGCTAAATTTGCCATCAAACGAGCCACTGTGTATGTTTACATCGGTAATGGAGATATCCCTTCTGGCAAGCGAATTTCCCACAAAATGACGGTTTGGGTTCAGAGTGCTGTCGATACTGCTTTTCTTAATTTCTGCGAAAAAAAAGGAATTCAGATTTGATTCATTTCCTTTTTGTGGTATAATTCCTAAAATTTAGAAGGAGTTGTTATGGCATTAAGAATAAAAAATGGCAAAGTTGTAAGCATTACACCACCAAAATTAACAAAAAAACAATTAGATAAAATAGAACAAACCCCTGTAAATAATGAGCTAATAAAAGAAGCTACCTCAAGAAAATATAATATAGTGTATAGATAATTTGATTGAGATTTCTAATTATAATGCTAGCTCATTAACGCATCAATTACACTCCAAAATTCTCAATAGAGTAAAATTATCAGACGATACAAATCTAGCATCAAGAGAAAATGCTTTTATAAAAGATATTTGCAAACGAGTAAAACAATCAAAAACTGTTCTATATGTAATTGAAGATAATAATGATTCAATAGGGTTAGTTGCATTATCTACCACCTCTTTTGAAGAACAACCATCTTTACAAATTGATTATATATTTGTCAATGATAAATATAGAGGTCTTGTTATGAATGAATTGGATAATTGCAAACCTTTTAGATATCTAGTAGGATTTGCGATTAATATTGCCAATGAGATTAAACAAGTAGTAGGGTTAAGATATCTTCTTTTATCTCCTGATTCTGATGAACTCAAAGAGAAATATAAACAAGTAGATTTTAAAGAGTTAAATGATGATTGGATGTATTTTAAATTAAAATAGGTACCTTTTTATAATTTATGTATTTAAAATAGCTATTATATAGTATTCTTTTGGAGAGAGTGACTCCTCCAATCACAAAATCAATCAAAAATCAATTTTCAATTGGAATTTCTAGTAAAAATCTAGCACCTTTGTCCGTATTGACTGCATAAATTTTCCCATTTAGACTTTCCGTGATAATCTTATAGCTCATATGTAATCCAAGTCCTGTGCCTTGTGATTTGTGCTTTGTTGTAAAATATGGCTCGAAAATTTTTGGCATTATATCATTAGCAATTCCTCCGCCATTATCTTCAATCATTATTGTGGCTATGTGATTTTTGATTTCTAACGATATTTCAATCTCTGGATGTTCTTGTTTGCTTGCAATTAAAGCATCTTTTGCATTATTTATGATGTTTATGATAACTTGAGATAATTCACCTTTTACAAGATTTACCAAAACTTTTTCATTGTAATTTATTTTATTTATCAATGTTATCTTGTGATCTGTTAATGCGAGTAGTATTATATTTAGTGCTGAATCTATAATATCTTGCAGTACAAGATTTACCTTTTCTTTATCATCTCTAATATAGTTTCTAAATGTATCAATTGTTTCTGATAGGTGCTTTGTGTTTTGTGTTATTTTGTCCGCTATTTTTATTAATTCATCTTTATCGAGCATATCATTTTCATATTTAAATTGTATCGATGAAGCTAGTACGGATATAGTACTGAGTGGTTGTCTCCATTGATGAGCTATATTTCCTATCATTTCACCCATTGAAGCTTGTTTAGATTGCTCAATGAGTAATTTGTTTGCTTTCTCCATTTCACTTATATTAACAAGAGTGATAACAAAATATGAATCCTCTTCATTATTGTCCGTATTGTAACTATTTAGGTTTATAGTAAAAATATGTTTAATCTTGTCTTTATCTTTTATTGCAACTTTCCATATTTTATTTGGTTGGTTTAGTACTCTATAAATCCATAATTCACCATCAGTGTATTTTTGTAAAAAACCATCAAATGGCTCAAAAGTATCGCAAATACAAGAATGCAATTCTTTGAATGCGTCCAATGTTTCAAAGCCATAAAATTGTAATAATGCACCATTGCAATCAAGTAATTCGTTGCCATTTGTTAATATAATCAGTGAGCTTTGAGTGTCTAGTATTTTTCGCGCCCTTTTTTCCATAATCAGGAATTGTTTGAAAAAGTACTTAAATATCCAAGTGATTAGAAGTAAAATTATAATACCAGCTACGATAGGTTTAGCCAGTGATGAGTAAAAAAATATTTGATTTGCTTTTAAATCATTTGTTGCATCAAAAATAAAAATATAATCACCGATTTGTTTTTGGTCGGCATCAATTAATTTAATATTTTGATTGCTTACTATATATGTTTTATTATTAACATGAATAATATTGTTTTTAAATAAAAGTCTATCCTTAGTTACCATCTCTTTTTCTATTTTATTTATGATGCTATCTATTTGGCTATCTTTTGAATAGATATAGTTTCCTACTTTCCCTTTGTAATCTCCAAAAGAGCTAAAGTTATTGGTCCCTTTTTTTATTAAATGAACTAGAAATACATCTGCTTTGTTTGTTTCTTTGATCTGTTTTTTGACTATTTTTTCAATATATGAAGTATCAATTCCAATTTCCAAAATCCCCAAAAATAAATCATTTTCAAAAATTGGAAATGTTACTCTGTACGTAAGTTTTTCAAAGTCATAAAGTCCATGTTCAAATCCAGCATAAGATGTTTTATTTATTATGCTTTTTGTAACCAGCGGTCGTTTGTCATGAAGATTGTCGTTGTATATATTTTTATTGTGCAATCTAAGAAGCGTATCGTGATTTGGTAGATGAAAATGCATAATGATATTTGAATTAAAATTTGTTGTTAGCGTATTGTAGTGTGGAAGTAATATTTTATATAACGATTCTCTATCTTTATTTTTTATACATTTTTTTATTTCTAGTTGATCTAGTAGTATGTTTCCACTTGAATATATTGTTTGTTGAATTTTATCAAACTCTAAAGAGTATATGAAATCAACTTGAGCTTTTAGTTGTTTCTCTTTGTTTGATAAAATTTCATCATTTCTTTTACAATCATCATAAGTTCTAAAGCCACCAATAATAGCTATAACAAGAAATATAAGAATTAAAACTTCATTTCTGATTCTTATGAGTTTTTGTTTATTCATTTAAATCCCTTATTGATGACTATAGAATTAGCATGACTTGTTAATGTGTCAATTCTCTAATTAATTCTGTTGCATAAGAGCCTTTTGGTAATGTAAATTCAACTTCAAAATGGTTTTTTTCATCATCATATTTACTTTTTATTTCACTAGGGAAAACCCAAGCATATCTTCTGGTTCCATCAACAATAGTTTTTTTATCAAACTCTTCTTCAAACTTTTTTGCTAATCCAATTGCTAGTTTTGCTTTTTTTCCTGCTAGAAGTCCTGTTGGAACTCTATCTTTATTGTAAAATTTTTCAGCTTCACTCTCAACATCTTGGGCATAAAATATTTTTCCATAAGGATAATGCTCCATAACATCACCTTCTAAAACTTTAAAAGGGTGTTGTTGGGCTTTTAAAGCTTTTAGTGTTGATAAATCAATTCCTAATTTTTCTACCAATTCTTTTGGTTCAAAAGCTTCAATAAGTTTACTTACCTCTATTCTTTTACTAAGCCATTCATTAAAAGAGATACTTTGATAAGCATTTAGATACATTTGAGCTAATTTTTGGTTTGCAACTTTTAATGTTCCATCACAAAGTTCTTTACCCTTTAGATAATTATCTCCATCAATTCCAAATCTTTGAACCCCAAAATAGTTTGGCATCCCATATTTTTCAATAGTTTCTAGGATATTCTGAAGTTTTAAATTATCTCTTTCAAGGACTCTTTTTAGTCTTATGAAAAATCTATTTCCTTTTAGATGACCAACTCTTATTTTATTGTTGTGGTACTCTATTTTTAAAAATTTGATTTGTGAGTGTTCAAAGTTTTTGATTTTTTCTTCAAAAGTTCTTGGCATTGAGATACATTGTATAGTCATCGCATTTTTATCTTTAAGTCCAGCATAACCAATATCTCGACTTTTACAGCCAATTCTATCACTTATGATTTGCACAGCATCCCAAGTGCTTAAATCTTTTTTTCGCATAGTAAGGATTATATGTTCACCCTCACCACTAAATTCGTAAAGGGGTATTTCAGTTACAACAAAGTCATCTTTGCTTTGTCTAAAATATACATCAATTGGGCTATGGTTTAAAAAAAATTGTTTTTCGTTACTCATACTAGAATTTTACAACTTCGTATGTTTCTAATATTTTCTCAATTTTTTTCATATTTTCAACACTAGGAGCAGTTAGAGGAAGTCTATATTCTAGTGTTTCGATTAGTCCAGCTATATACATTGCAGCTTTGATTGGAATAGGGTTGCTTTCACAAAATAGTATTTTATTTATCGGATACAACTCTTCATTTATTTTTCGAGCTAGTGAAAAATTTCCAGCAAATGCTTCATCTACAAGACTACTTTTTAGATTTGGTAAAAGATTTGCTGTGACTGATGTTATTCCAGCTCCGCCACTTGCTAAAATAGGAAAATCAATAGCATCATCTCCGCTAAAAACTTTCAGTTCGCTTCGTCTTGAAATAAGCTCAATAGTTCGCTCTAAACTCCCAGTGGCTTCTTTGATACCATAAATATTTGTGCAATCATCAAAAAGTCTAATCACAGTGTCAGCTTGGATATCAACTCCAGTTCTTCCAGGTACATTGTAAAGCATAACACCAAGATTAGGTACTGCATTTGCAATCGCTTTATAGTGTTGATATAGTCCCTCTTGGGATGGTTTGTTATAGTATGGTGCAACAGAGAAAATAGCATCAACACCACATTTTTCAGCATGTTTTGCTATTTCTACCACTTCATGAGTTGCATTAGAACCTGCGCCTGCTAAAACTTTTGCTTTGGTCCCCTTGCAAACTTCAACTGCAATTTCTATGCATCTTTTGTGTTCATTATGTGTAAGTGTTGCACTTTCTCCAGTTGTTCCAACAGGACAAATCGCATTAATTCCATTGTTTATTTGTCTTTGAATAAGTTTTGCATAGATTTGCTCGTCAAGTTTTCCATTTTTGAATGGTGTAATTATTGCAGTTGTTGAACCTGTAACTATTTTAATTTCACAATTTCCCATCGTGTCCGTCATTTTAAAATTCCTTTCCATCTTCAAATATTACCTTATTTCTACCGCTTTGTTTTGCTTTATAAAGGAGCTCATCGGCTTTTTTTACGCTATCTTCATGCGTTTGATGACCACTTCTAAGGGCGACTCCAGCACTAAAAGTAATTGGTATTTTTGTGTCGCCGTATTTAAACATATGTCCAGTTACAATTGACTTTATTCTTTGCATATAATCGTGCAATTCACTATTATTTCTAAAATGAACCAATGCTATAAACTCTTCACCACCATATCTTCCTAAGATATCAGTATCTCTTGTGCTTTTCATAAGAACTTTTGCAAAAGTTGACAAAACAACATCACCAGCATCGTGCCCATAAGTATCATTTACTTTTTTAAAGTGGTCTATATCAAAAAATACAACTGCATAGTCAATCTCTTTTTTTACAAAGTCTTCATCTAATCTTTTGGATTGTCTATCGTACCATCTTCTTGTAAGAAGCCCAGTTAAGTGATCAATCTCATTTTCTTTTCTTAAACTATGAAGCTCAATTTCTAGCAATGCAACTTTTTTTTGTAGCGCAGTTACTCCATCTTTTCCTCTTTTTAGGTTTCGAGTTGTTTTTTCAATTTGACTATTTATATTATTTGCTGCGCCCAATAGTTTTCCCTGAAGGACTAGTAATCCATCTTCTGAGGTAATGCTTTCTAACTCTTTAGTTATTTGTGAAATATTATCTCCACCTTTTGAGTTAAGTTCAATTGTATCACCCAAAAATTTTGTCATATATGTCATAAGAATAGTTATCTCTTTTGCTTTTTTTTCAAGCTCCTCTTGATCCATTTCAATCCGCTCAATGATAAATTTCTCAATCTCATGTTGGATGTCGTTTTCAAAAATAAGTTCAGGTGAATTTCCAATTTTTACAGAAAATCTATGTAAATCTTCATTTAAAGTTAAAGATATAGATGGCTTCATGGATTTTTGTAAAAGTAAGGCAACATTATTTAATTGATTCGTTTCAACCCTTTGCATTAAAAGTTGAATTAACTCTTCAAATGTTTCAATATTGTGTTTTTTTACAAAACTTTGTTCATTATTTGATAATTTATTTATTATTTCTTTGAATTTTACACACTCATCAACTGTAAAATTTAAAGTTTTCGCGACACTGCAAAACTCCTGCTTGTAAGCTCTTGGTGTTGGCAATGTTTGTTTTTTATCAAGATTAAGGAAGGTTTGTTTTACAATTTCTCTAATTTTGTCCATTGTTTATCCTAGAAGTTTTTTTACCATATCATTGATTCTTTTTCCATCACAACTTCCACCAATTTGCTCTTTTGCTGGAGCCATTATTTTTCCCATATCTTTCATTGAAGTTGCACCGGTTTCATTTATAATATTTTTCATTATCACTTCAAGCTCTTCATCACTTAATTGTTTCGGTAGATACTCCATAAAAATATCAATTTGTTCTTGCTCTTTTTCTACTAAATCATTTCTTGAAGCTAATGTGTATTGAGCTATTGCTTCCTCTCTTTGTTTGATTCCTCTTTGGATAAGTTTGATTATTTCGGCGTCATCAAGTTCAACTCTATTGTCAACTTCGATTTGTTTTATCATTGTGTTAATGGCTCTAATTGAGTCTCTTTTTACAACCTCTTTATCTCTCATTGCTGTTTTTAGATCTTCTTTTAATTGTTCTTTTAGACTCATTAGTATCCTTTGCGTAATTATTTTGTAAGTTTGGCATTGATTATAACTTCATTAACCTTGTAAAGTTATAATCATCTCCTCAATCAAAAGATATCTTTCAACTTTTTCATCATAAAGTTTTGTGATCTTGTCCAATTCTTTTGAGATTGCTACAATCCCTTTTTCCTCATAGCACTTAGGATTTGATAGGCAATCATTTATTTGTTTTATCTCTAATTCAAGCGCTTCTATCTCATCTGGAAGTTTTTCATAATCTCTTTGTTCTTGATATGTGAGTTTCACTTTTTTCTTTTGAATTTCAATAATTTGTTGAGTTGCGGGTTTTTTTTGGTTTACTTGCTCCTCTTTTTCCATTAGTTCTACATATTTAACATCTTTTTCATCTTCAAGATATTCACTATATTTTTGGAAACTCTCCTCCAAAAGTCCATCTCCTTTAAAAATAAATAGTTTTTTTGCGATTTTATCTACAAAATATCTATCATGACTTACAAAAATCAAAGCCCCTTGGAAGTTTTGCAAATATTCTTCAAGGATATTTATTGTTGGTATATCAAGATCATTTGTTGGCTCATCCATAATCAAAACATCAAATTTTTTGGTAAAAAGTAGGGCAAGGGCTATTCTATTTTTTTCACCACCACTTAAAACTCCAACTTTTTTATCAAGATACTCTTTTGGAAACAAGAAGTTTTTAAGATAACCAAAAACATGCATACTTCGTCCATCATTAAGTTCAACTCTATCGCCTCCATTTGGACAAAATTGGTGCATTATTGTTTGGTCTTCATTTAACATCTCTCTGTGTTGGTCAAAATATCCAACTTTAAAATCACCTTTTTTAAAACTACCTTTGTCTATTTTTATCCGTTCAAGGAATATTTTTAAAATTGTCGATTTACCACTTCCATTTGGTCCAACGATAGCGATTGTATCTTTTTGTAGTATTCTTGTTGTGAAATCTTTAATAATAGGTTTGTTTCCTAGTGTTAGATAAACATTATCGAGTTCAAAAAGCATTTTCTTTTTATTTACAGTGTCGCTACTATTAAATGATTTTCTCTCCCTATCTATCTCGAGTTTCATCCTTTGGATTTTTGCTGGATTTTTTTTCACATCCTCTTTGAGTTGGAAATAGTTGTTTTTTCGTAGCTCATTTCTTTTTCTTCTAGCTGTTACACCGTGTTGCATCCACCACGCTTCATCTCTTAATTTTCTAACCAAGTTTTCATGGTCTCTTTGCATATTTAACATCATTTGCTCTTTTTGTGCTAAATAATCTTTGTATCCACCTTTAAATTTGCTCATCGCTCCATTTTCAATCTCAACGATGTTTGTAGCGATATTATCAAGAAAATATCTATCATGTGAAATAAAAATAAGGGTAAATTTCTCTTTTAAAAGTATCTCTTCTAAAAATTCAACCATATAAACATCAAGGTGGTTTGTTGGTTCATCAAGGAGAAGTACATCTGGTTTTTTTAAGATTAACCCAGCTAGTCCAACCCGTCTTTGCTCCCCACCACTAAGAAGCGAAACATCTTTAAATTCATACTCTTTAAGCATAAACTCTTGTAAAACTCTTTGGATTTTGTTATCCAAATCCCAAGCATTATGGTGGTCTAAAAATATACTTAGAGTAGATTGTCTCTGGAGTAGTTCTTCATTTTCGTAATCTTCAGCTATTTGTAAAGATAAAGCATCATATTCTCTTTGGGCAGATTTAAGTTCAATTAGTTGCTCTTCAATAGCTTCCCTTACTGTTGTTCCAGCTTTAAACTTTGGTTGTTGTTCTAGCATCTCAATTTTTACAGACTTATCAACCGCAATTTCACCGCTATCAGCTTCGGTTTCCCCTGTTAGGATTTTCATAAAAGTTGATTTACCTTGACCGTTTTGTCCTATAATTGCAACCCTTTGTCCAACTTCAAGGGTAAAATCCACATCTTTTAAAATTACTTTTATGTCGTATTGTTTGCTTATTTTTTGTATATCTATAATTGCCATTTTAATCCATTTTTGAATATTTTTATCAGTATTACCCCACCAATAAAATTAGCTTATTTTATTGGTGGGGTAATACTATTTAGTGTATCAAAATAGCGGTTAAACCCTAATTATGAGAAAAAGATTAAAATTCGACCATTACTTTTGTAAATTCATCCTCAACACTTTTTATATTTATTGTAAAACTATGCAAATCAAAAATCGTCTTTACAATACTAAGCCCAAGCCCACTTCCATCCCTTTTGCTTCTAGTCTTATCAACCCTATAAAATCTATCAAATATTTTTTCAATATCCTCTTTTGGAATACCACATCCAAAATCCTCCACCAAAAGTGAATTTTTAGTAAGTGAGATGTTAATTTTTGAATTTTCATTTGAGTATTTTATGGCGTTTTCTAAAATATTATTTATCGCAATTTTAAGTAAAGTTTGATTTCCGTATTTTGTTATTGGCTCTAAATCAAGCACAACTAAATCTATATTTTTTTGGTTTGCAAACGCTTTTTTTTCTTTTATTGACTCATCTAAAATCTCATCAATATAAATCTCTTCAAAGTGTTCAACGATATAAGAATCAGAATTACTAGACAAAAATAATATTTTCTCAATCGTATCCTCCAAATAGTTAAGCTCTCCCAAAGTTGAGCTCAAAATCTCCTTATACTCTTTGCTTGTCCTATCTTTTCTAAGCCCAACTTCAATCTCACCCCTGATTATTGTAAGTGGAGTTTTTAGTTCATGTGAGGCATTTTGTCCAAAATCTTTCACTTTGTTGTAGTTGTTTTGTAAATCATCAATTAGTTTATTGAAAGTTGAAATAAGCTCATCAATCTCCTTTGCAATTCCTGTTTGTGGGATACTATGGGCTTTCCCATCGAGTTTGATGTTTTTAACCTCATCAACTACTACTTTTGTAGCAATTAGCGATTTTGAGATTATAAAATAAACAGCAACTAAAATAATACCAAGCAAACTAAGTAGTCCAATCCAAAGTAAAAGTTTTAGATTTTGCAAAAAAGGTGTGTGTTTGTTGTAAGGGATTCCGCATTGTAAAACTGTCCGTGAGCCATCTTTTAGCTCTATTAAAGTTGTTGCCACTTTAATCTTTTTTGTTGTTAGTAGCTGTATATTTTCATCTGTAAAAATTATTTCGTGAGGTTTTAAATTTTCTATATTTATGTTGTTAAAGTCCAAGCTTGATGATTTTAAATCATTTGATTTTAAAACAATTTTTGCTGTTTTATGTTTGTCAAAAACAACAATTTGTCCGTAAAGTATATCAACATCAAATTCGTGTTTTATGTATTCAAATTCACTTGCATTATTTAAGTAAGTATTAAATTCGTGCCTCAAATCTTTAGTTACAGTTGTTAAAGAATCTTCAATTGATTGATTGTATGATTGTTTAAATGCGTCTATTAGAAAATATCCAAAGCCATAAAAAATAGTAAAAAGAAATAAAAATAATCCAACCAAGAGTTGAAATTTTAGGTTTTTAAATAGTTTCATCACTGATTTTGTATCCTTGATTTCTGTATGTTTTGATTAGTTTTAGTGGAAAATTTTTATCTATTTTATTTCTGAGTCTATAAATATAAACACTTAAAATATTGCTATTTGAAATATTGTCATCATATCCTATTGTACTATTTTGTAGAGTTTCCTCATCGATAATTGCATTTTTATTTCTCATTAAATACTCCAAAATAGCATACTCTTTTGCTGTTAATTTTATTTGCTTATCATCTCTAGTAACTATTTTTGTGGTGGCATTTATAGTTAAGTTTGCAATTTGTAAAATATTGTCTTTTTGCTCATTTTTTCGTAGTTGTACCCTTATTCGAGCTAATAATTCATCAAAACTAAAAGGTTTTGTGAGATAATCATCAGCACCTAAATTTAAAAATGTAACCTTATCTTCAATTGTACTTTTTGCACTTAAGATTATTATTGGTGTTTTGATTTTGTTCCCCCTAATGTTCTTGCAAACCACATAACCATCACTTTTTGGAATCATAATATCTAAAATGATCGCGTCATAATTATTAACTGAAGCTAGATAAATCGCATCATCACCATCAACTGCTAAATCAACACTAAAATACTCTTCACTAAGCCCTTTTTTTATAAATGAAGCTATTTTTACATCATCTTCAACTAGTAATATTTTCATACCTCACCTTTTTATTTTTTATACCTACATCCATCTGCTAAAAAACTGTTTCAAAACTATATGTAAAATTGCAAATACAATAGTGCCAACAATTAAAGAATCTATAAAATCATAACTTTCCATATGTTCATTTAAAAATTCATCCAAGCCATAAACTATAAATAATGAAAACATAAACGCTACAAAAGAGGATACAAAGCTTGGGCTATCGTTATACATTTTTTCCCTTTTTACACGTTTGTGAATTATTCAAAATTTTCATATATCACCTTTAAGTCTTTTGTGATTTTTATTGTTTTGTGTTTTGTTTTGAGATTTTTCTCTATCATCAGAGAAGTTGAAAATACACCACTAGTTACTGTGTTTGATGAGATAACACTGACCGATAAAAGCTCACTCTTAGAATCATTTTTACCAATAATATGAGACATTGTTTTGTTTTCTATTTTGTAGCTTCTTTCATAGTTTGCAGAGGTTGTAAGTGCTTCATCACCAAGTTCTACAAAAGCGATATTTTCATTTTGATTTATTGGATTTTTAATTCCTATTGTAAATTTTTCCCCATTTGGTTTCCCACCAATTACAGATAAATCACCACCAAAATTTACAAATGCGTGTTTTATTTTCTTTCTTTTAAGTATTTTTATAGCCTCATCAACTGCAAATTCTTTAACAACACCACCCAAATCAAGCATTGTAAATTCATTATCAAAAACTATTTTCTCTTTTTTAATACTAAAGTGTTCACAGCCGATAAATGGAGCTAATCTGCTCTTTCCCTCTTCAAACTCTTTTAGCGTAGATAGTGTGTAGAGTTGTTTTATTGTAGCTATTGTGATGTCAAAAATGCCGTTTGTTTGGTTGTAATACATTTGTGAGCGAGTTAATAAATCTTTTGTTTTGGTATCTAATGTGTTGATTTCTCGTTTGTTGATTTTTGAAATCAATGAGTTTGGATCAAAATAGTTATATTTTTTCTCCAAATCTTTTGTAGCGATTAAAATCTCTTTTGCTATATCCCTAGCTATCTCTTTACTTGAGGTGTAGATGACAACCTCACATGGGGTTGTCATCGCTTCAAATTGGAAAACATTTTTAATCAATCTTAACCTTCAAATTAAATTTATTGTGGGTTAAAATTTGTATTTTATCCCAGTTGCAAAAGTTGTAGCAGTTAGTCCTGTACTTTGGTCATACATATTTGCTCCAAAATTATAACTTAGTTTGTCGTTTATTTTATAATCAACACTCATTTTGTATGTAAGTGCATTAAAATCTTTCACCCTCTCATCACTTGATGCAAATTTTTCATTTGTAAAGCTTTCACTATAAAAGTTTGCTTTTGTTTGTGTGTAGTATCTTAAGCCTCCACCTAAAATGAGTTTATCACTTAGTTCATAGTAAAATAAACTATCTAGTGTGTGAGATGTAATATCCCAATCATCACTATAAAATTTGTAGTTTATTTGAGATGAAAGTTGCTCATTTATGGCTTTTTGGTAGCCAAGTTTCAAGCCATAACTAGTTTTTGATTCTGGTTTATTTTCCCTTTCAACTGTTATTGTATTGTTTCTTACAACATTGTGATAAGGACTACTTAGATATCCATCTTCGTTTGAAAAGAATAAACCAACACTAGCAACGCTTGAACTATTTAATACTTGTGAAAAGCCAACTTGTGCATTTAGTACCGAGTTTGTCATCTTTTTACTTGCACTACTTGCTGTATCTACTTTTTTAATCAAAACTTGATTGCTTTGGTAGGCTCCACCAAATGAGATACTTTGGTTTTTTGAGCCATCAAGATAGTGTAGGTATGAACTACTAAGTTCTGCTGAATAAAAATCACTCTCTGTACTATAATTTAGCCCAGTTTGAAGTTCGTCTCTATTTTGCATCCTTGTGGTTAAATTTACCCCAAGTGCTGTTCTTTGCTCTTCAAATTTGATGTTTCCTTTTTTAGGAATTGCTGCTGTTGTTGTACTTCTGCTATAAGCCGATGCCCCACTTGTTGCGTCATAATAAGTAGGACTTGCACCACTTACACTATCACTAACAAGGTCAACATTAAGTGTATAATCGGTTCCGAACTCTTTATTTATCTCAATCGATGGTGCTAAAACACTAACTCTTGAATCATTTTCGCTGTAATGTAAAACTTCAACATTTACAAAATCTTCCCCATTTGCATTTATACTTGCTAGGGCAATACAAGTTATGATTGATAATTTTCTTAATTGCATCCGCAACCCCCTCCACCAATAGCTCCGCCACCTTTGGTAGCTTCTTTTGAATAATAAATATGCTCATCAAATTTTTTTGTTAGCTTATTTAAACCACCTTCTTTCATCGTCTCTTTAGCCAAAGTTGCTTTCTCCCAAGGCTGAACACTTGTAACACAACCACTAAATATAATTAGTGGTAAAACCAAAATTATCCTTTTCATTTTTTCCCCTTACAAAGTTTTAGTTGCTCATCTAGTTTCTCTTCAAAGTTTGATACTGCTCCAAACAATTTACCACAAACTTGATTGTTTTTTACTATATAAACAGCAGGAATACCAAGAGGCTTGTAACTATTTATAATCTCGTTTGTTGTGTCATTAATAACTTTAAAATTCAGATGTGTTGCCATTTTTTCTTGAAATTTTTTCCCATCTTTTTCATTTTTATCTACATCAATCCCTATAAGTTCAATATTTTCCCCTTTAAGATGCTCATATTTTTTTGACAAAATAGGGAGTTCTTTTTCACAAGAACTGCACCAAGAGGCAAAAAAATCAAGAATATAAGTTTTGTCATTTTCTAAATTAAGTTTATCACTACCAAAAAGCCCATTAAGGGAAAGTAAAGCACAAATTACCGCTAGCTTTTTAACCATTTTTATCCTTTTTGTTTTAATTTTATTTTGTGTATTTTATACTAATATATGAACCCAATATGAATATTTTGTAAATATTTAAATAAATACAATGAAAAAATCTAAAAATAAAATAGGGATAGATGAAGCTAAAATTAATAAAATTAACAAAAAATCTAACTTTATTTTTTGTCAATAATTATCCATTTTGTAATACCAAAATAGATAATAAAAAATATACAATTACTTTAAGTTTGGGTGGTAATATAGGGGATAATATTAAACGATTTGTAGAATTGTTTAAGTATATTAAAAGAGATACAAAATTTACAATAGTTAAATCATCTCCAATCTTAAAAAACCCACCTTTTGGTTATTTAGAGCAAGATTATTTTTACAACTGTATCTTAGAGGTTAAGACAAACTTACCACCTTTATATCTTTTAAAAATAACACAAAGATATGAGAAAAAATTTAAAAGAATAAGACTTTTTAAAGATGCCCCTAGAACGCTTGATATTGACATAATATTTATACAAAAATACAACAAAAAAATAGAAGTATCAAATAGGGATTTGGTGGTTCCTCATAAAAATTGGCTAAATAGGGAAAGTGTAACTATTCCATTAAACATATTGAAAAAAAGAGATAAAAGATGAAAAAACAAAAAGTAATAATTGGAATGAGTGGTGGAGTTGATAGTAGTGTAAGTGCATATCTACTTCAAAAAGAGGGATATGATGTTGAGGGGATCTATATGAAGCTCCACGATAGAACTGACGGATACCACGAAACTAATCTTGCAAATATCAAAAAAGTTGCAGATTTTTTAGATATAAAGTACCATATTTTAGACCTTTCAAATGAGTTTAAAAAAGAAGTTTACGATTATTTTGTACAAAGTTACATAGATGGAGTTACGCCCAATCCATGTGTCAAGTGTAATAAAACTATAAAATTTGGTTCACTTTTAGATGAAGCAAAAAGGTTAGGCGGTGATTTTTTAGCAACTGGACATTATGCTTCAAGTGACGGGGAGTTTATCTATGTTGCCGAGGATTTAACAAAAGATCAGAGTTATTTTTTAGCTCAAGTTGATAAAACAACGCTCCCTTTTATTATTTTTCCAATGAGTAAATACACAAAAGATGAGATTAAAAAAATCGCTTCACAAATACCAGCATTTATCCATCTTGCAACCAACAAAGAATCGCAAGAGATATGTTTTGTAGATACGGTTTATACTGATATTTTAAAACTCCATACAAATATTGATAAGCAAGGCGATACGGTCGATATTGATGGAAAAGTTGTAGGACATCATAAGGGGTATATGCATTATACAATTGGGAAAAGAAAAGGGTTTTATGTTCATGGTGCACATGACCCACATTTTGTAATTAGTACAGATAAAAATAGTAATAAAATTGTGGTTGGAACAAAAGAGGATTTAAAAGTAACTACCGTTAAAGCAAATAGCTTAAATATGTTTATTGATGATTTGGAATTTGAAACAACTGTAAAATTAAGATATAGAAGCACATCTTCAAAAGCAAAAGTTACAATAGAAAACAATATCGCAACCATCCTTTTAGATGATGCAGTTTATGGGGTTGCTTGTGGGCAAATTGCAGTTTTTTATGATGGAAATAGGGTGGTTGGAAGCGGGATTATAATTGAAGCAAAATAGTTTAGAGCTTTTAAAAACTACTTTAAAATCTACAAAAAATAGTAAAAAAGGGATTGTTTTACTTATTACTATTTTTTTTATCATTGCAATTATGGTTTTGGTTGAAAAAAATCTAAAAACTACTGATAATTTTTTGAGTTTAAAAGAGACAAATTTAAATATCAAACAATTTGAATTAAGTGTAAATGATATAAATCGTGAGATTTTGAAGATGTTTAAAGATAAAAATAGTGATATTTTGGTTAATCTGCCGCCAATAATTCCATTTAGTTATGGAAATATAGAAGTTGAATTGTACCTTAGCAAATATGATGATATATCGCATTATTTAGTTGATTACAATAGACTAAAAGTCGATGATTATTTCACTTCACATATAGATAAAAATAGATTTTTAGAGGTCATAAAAGATAAAAATATCACAAATCAAAACCAAATTGATGCGGTTATTAGTGAGTACATAACTCTTACAAAAGATGATGAGATTTTAAAAATAAAAGATAATCTTACCTATTTTGATACAAATGAAAGCGGATATATTTTATGCAAATATAATCTAATAATTGATGGACTTGAAGGTCAAGTTAAAATGGTTTTCAAAGCAAATAGTGGTAAAGAGAATGTAGTCAAAGAACAATTAGAGATTAACATTAAGCGATAAATTTAGCCTATAATGTATATAAAAAAATCACAATTTTAAAGGGGAATGCATATGAGAGTGTATGTTTTATCAAGAAACAAAGAGTTATATTCAACTAAAAGATTAGTTGAAGATGGATTAGCTAAAGGTTGGGATATTAAAGTTATTGATTATCTAAGATGTACAATAGAGATTATGAAAAATGATTTAGTTGTGAACTATCAAGGCAAAATTCTCCCTACACCTGATGCAATAATTCCAAGAATTGGAGCAAGTCGTACATTTTATGGAACAGCTATGGTGAGACACTTTGAGATGATGGATGTATTTTCAACTTCTGGTAATTTAGCAATAGCTAGAAGCAGGGATAAACTTAGAAGCTTACAAGTATTGTCAAAAAATGGTGTAGATATGCCACGAACAGTCTTTGCTTCAAATAAATCAAATGCAAAAGATGTTATTGCATTAAGTGGGGGTGCACCACTTGTTTTAAAAATACTAGAAGGTACTCAAGGAGTTGGTGTGGTTTTGGTTGACAGTGAAAAAGCTGCAAAATCTGTACTTGATGCCTTTTATGGAATGGATGTAAATCTTTTAGTTCAAGAATACATTGAAGAAGCTGGTGGAGCTGATATTAGAGCTTTTGTTGTTGGTGGTGAAGTTGTTGGTGCTATGAAAAGGCAAGGTGCAGATGGTGATTTTAGATCAAACTTACACCAAGGTGGAAAAGCTGTACTTTACAAACTAAGCAAAAAAGAGAAAAAAGTAGCACTTAAAGCTGCTAAAGCGATGGGATTAGGAATTTGTGGTGTTGATATGATAATATCAAAAAGGGGTCCACTCGTTATGGAGGTGAATTCATCTCCTGGACTAGAGGGAATTGAAAAATCTACAAATATTAATATTGCACAAAAGATTATGGATTTTATAGAAAAGAATGTAAAGCCAAAAAAAGATGATATAAAGCGAAAAATAAAAAAAGATAAAATAGGAGCATAAAGTGTGTGAAAAAAATGACAATATGGACTATTTTTATGATATTTTAAAGCAACTTATTAGAACACCTAGTGTTGTTGGTGCTGAGCATAATTTTTTTATGGTTATCAAAAGAGAATTAGAAGAGATAGGTGTTGGAGTTGAGTATTTTGATGGTGTTCTTGTAGCTAGTGGAAATGATCCACAAAGTGGGTATATTTCAACACATGCAGATAGACACGGACTGATTTGTACTGGAAAAAATGAGTTTCAATATGCTGCATTTATTGCAAAAAATAGAGCAGATTTAACTGGAAATTCAAATTCTGAGCAACTTTTAAATAGCCTATCAAATAGATTTCTTGATCAAAAAGTTCAGGCTTATGAGCCTTGGAATGGAAGTTATCTTGGTATGGGTGTTATTAGAGATGCAGTTTTATGTCCACGCAGAAATAATATAATTTTTAAGGTTGAAGGACTTGACAATCTTTTCCCCGGAACACCTATCGCTTTTATGGATAAACTTACTTTTGAAGATAATCTTATTTCTGCACAACTTGACAATGTATTAACAGTAGCTATTGTTGTTTATCTTTATCATCTTGGATATCAAGGGACATCATTCTTTACAGCAAGTGAAGAAGCTGGAAAGAGTTGGAGATTTTTATTGGAGTGGTTTCGCAGATTTGATGTTAATACAAATAAGCTTCTCGTTCTTGATACTAGTCCTTATGAGACACTTGAAGATATTTTAGCTATTGATATAGTTCTAAGAAATAGGGATTCAAATGCTGTATTTAGATCACCTCTAAAAGATAAAATAAAAAAGATTGCCAAGAAAGATAAGATAAAATTTCACTATAAAGATTTGTATATCAAAAATAAAAATGAAGCAAAAGGTAATAAAAAATATTCAGTTGGTACAACCGAACTTGGTAGGATTATAGATGCTACTAAAGGTGAAATTCAAGGGACAACCTTACAAATACCAACCATTGGATACCACACTGCTGAAGAAACAGCTCATAAAAAATCAATAGAAAGTATGGTGATGATTTTAAGCAGACTTTACATTAAGAGTTGAGTTTGTGATTTTTTGTTTTTTATGTGCAAGTATATTGGTCAAAGAAGTTTGACCAATATAATATCTTGAGAATTATTTTTTAATATCTACACAATGTTCAGGATAAAAACTTCCAAATTTCTTTTTGTTTCCATCTTTATTTTCTTTTTTACTATAAAAAGTCACTGTTGGATTACACTCATCCATCCATGATTCAATTGAATAAATTTTAACAGTGTTAAATCCCATTTCTCTAAAAGCTTTTGCTTCTATTGATGCTCTTGAAGCTGTATTGCAAACTACAATAAGATTTTGTTTTGTGAATTTACCATCGTCATTTACAACGATTGATTCTAACATCTCTTCTGGTGCTTCTCTACCAACTCTTTGAGAACCAGCTATGCTAGCAGCTTGCCATTCTTCCATAGTTCTAACATCTACAACTGCCCAATCTGTTGATGCTAAAGCAGCTTTAACTTCAGCTGTTGTTGCCATTGTTCCGTTTGCTTTTGCTTCTTTTTTAAGTTTTCCAGATAATGCTTTATAATTCACAAAATCACCAGCATTTGCAACACCAAAACATAAACTTGCAGCTAAAATTATTTTCCCTAATTTCATATTCAAACTCCTTAATTTTTTCAATTTTTAACCTTTGGTAAAAAGTTAGTCCGAAAGTATAGCACTAAAAATTAAAAAAACAATCAAAAATGTATAAGTTTTATTGGTATTGAATAGAACTTAATTTAACAAAATAATTATAATAATCCATAATTATTTAGCTCTGAATTATTTAGAAAATTGATTAAGTGCGTTTGTTGTAGAATAAATTTATATATAAAATAATTTTTTAAGGAGTTTAGATGGAGTGTGAGTTTCCAGCTTTTAATAGAGGCAAAAGTGAATTTAAAGAGATTTTTGACAATACAAAAACAATAGCAATAGTTGGATGTAGTCCAGATTCAACAAAGGCAAGCAATAAAGTTGCTGCCTATTTGATTTCACAAGGATTTACTGTGTTACCAATCTACCCAAAAGAAGATATTATTTTGGGTCAAAAGGTTTATAGAAATTTATCAGATATTGAAGTTTCTGTTGACATGGTTGATATATTTAGAAAATCAGATGTTATTGCAACAGTTGTTGATGAGGCTATAAGAAGAGGTGATGTAAAGTGTGTTTGGTCACAACTTGGTTTGGTTAATAATGAAGCGATGAAAAAAGCTGAAGAAAATGGGATAAAAGCTGTTCAAAATTATTGTACGAAGATTGAGCATATGTTGATTAATAAGTAAAAATAGATTAATTATTTTAATTTGCAAGTTGGATTTGTTTGCAGTGCTAGAGTTGCAATAGATCCTGTTGTACCATCTTGTCTGTTTTTGATTGTAATCTCACCACCGATAGCATCAGCCGCACTTTTAGCTAAAAATAATCCAAGCCCAGCTCCTTGCTCTTTTCCTATCCTTTTAAATGGTGCAAATAAGTCAACTTCTTCATCAACTCCAACACCTTCATCAATAACTTGAATATAAACAATCAAATCTTCTTTGTATATTTTTACAATAATTGTTTTTTCATGCGGTGTGAATTTGATAGCATTTTGGACAAAATTTTGAAGAATTTGATTTAGCAAGGTTGGCTGAATTATTGTAGTAAATGTTTCTATATCACAGATAAAATCTAAAGTAATTTTTTTCTCATTTGAGAGTAATTTATAATTATTTACCCTGTTTTCTACAAATTTTACAACATCAACTTCGTTTGGCTTTTCAAATTGTGCTCCCTCTTGTCTTCCAACATCCAATATGGAACTAACCATTTTATCCATTCCATTTATTTCGCTAATAAATAATCTTAGTGTTTCTTCATATTTTTCAGTCTCTCTTTGTTTTAGCAGTACAACTTCACTTTTTAGCTTCATAACTGCTAGTGGAGTTTTTAGCTCATGTGCCGCACCTATAAATAACTCTTTTTGATATTTTACGTACATCTCTATTTTTTTTGTTAAATTATTAATAGATGTTGCCAATGGGTGAAATTCAACTGGTAACTTAGTGAGTTCAATTTTTGTTAGGGAATTTTCATTCATATTTGATAGTTTGTTTGTAATGTTTATAATTGGTGCAAGTAGATTTTTAGATACCGCAAGAGCGTATATTACAACCATAATAAGTCCACCAAGTGATAAAATAAATACATTGCTAAATATTTTTCTAAGCATATCATCTGTACTTGTGATGTTTTTGGTGATTTTTATAAATGTTTCATTTGATAGTTCAAATGGATATAGTAGTTCAATATAATGTAGACCGTCTTTTCTGTATTCCTTGAATGAGATATCTTTTAATCCACTAATTTTGACTAAATCAACTGTTAATTTATCTTCAGTTATTAATTGAATATTTTCGTGATTTATTACATTATTTATACTTGCTTGTTGTATTATGTTTGCTTTTCTTATGAGATTTTCTGTTATCTCTTCATATATTGTGGCTTTTGTAAAACCATAAAACATAAAGGAGATAATAATTATAAATAAAGAAGTAGCTATGATTAATCTTTTTGAAAATTCCTCATAAATACTTTTATTTTTCATACTTCTTCTTAATCTTCTATTGGTTCATTCTCTTTTGGTGGATAACAAAACCTATATCCTCTTCTTCTGATTGTTTCAATTGTAGATATATTAAGTGGTTTATCCATTTTCTGTCTAATTTGATTGATTGCAACTTCAATTACATTTGGAGTTACAAGTTCAGGTTCTTCCCAGATAGCGTCAAGTAATTGCTCTTTTGAAACAATTTGGTCTCTGTGTCTTGCTAGGTGAGTTAAAACTTCAAATGGCTTACCTTTTAATTCAATCTCAACACCATCATATGTGATTTTTTCTTCATCAGGATTTATTGAAAGAAGATCGATTTTAATTGTGCTTGTTCCACCAAATCTAAGTCTACACTCAATTCTAGCTAGTAAAACATCAAAATCAAATGGTTTTTTAATGTAATCATCAGCACCTGTTTTAAGAGCTTTTATTTCACTCTCTTTATCATCTCTTGCACTAACTATTACGACTGAAGTTCTTGCACTTCTATTTTTTACAATTTTAGTAAGTTCTATTCCATCTCCATCTGGTAACATCCAGTCTGTTAAAACTAGGTCATAATTTCTAATGTCTATAAAGTATTCAGCATCTTTGAAATTTTCTGCAACATCTACTTGATATCCAAAATCTTGCAATCCCTCTTGTAGCGTTCTATTTAAAGTACTTTCATCTTCTACTATTAATATTCTCATGATTATTTTCCTTTGTGTGATTTTATTGTTTGAAATTTTAAAAATCGAAGTGTAGCATAAAAAATCGAAAATTTAAAGAGTTTTTAAGTTAAATATCTTGATTTGCTTATGTGTAAGTTAGGTTTGGATAAAATCCCGAAATTTTACACATTAAGGAAAGTATATGTTTGATAGAAAAATCATATTGAGCTCTGTTGTTGCAATAACACTATTCACGACTAATTTGTTTTCAGCCGATAAATTATTAGCAACGGTTGGGACTGATAATATTACACTTGAAGATGCTAATAACGTTTTAAAAGCACAAAAAATTACATACAATCAGTTAAAAGAAAATGATAAAAAAAATATTGTAAATCAGTTGGTAGATAAAAAAGTTTTAAGCAATACTGCCATGAAAACAAATATTATTAATACGGCTGAATATAAAGAAACAGTTGAGAGGATAAAAGAGGAGATAGCTTTACAGCTTTGGATGTCTGATATGGCAAAACAAATCAATGTAAGTGAAGCAGAGATTAAAACTTATTATGATCAAAATAAAAATAAAATGCAAAAACCACTTGAATTAAAAGCAAACCACATTTTAGTAAAAACTGAAAAAGAGGCAAATGATATTATTGATATACTAGAGAAATCAACTACTCTTGAAGTAGATTTTAAAAAAATGGCAAAAAATAAATCAACAGATCCAGCTGCGGCAAATGGAGGAGATTTGGGTTGGTTTACAACTGATAAAATGATTCCAGAATTTAGTATGGCAGCATCTGCACTTAAAGTTGGAACTATCACAGCAAAACCAGTAAAAACTAAATTCGGATTTCATATCATCTATCTTGATGATAGAAAAAATCCAACACCGCTATCTTTAAATGAAGTAAAGGGTGATATAAAACAATTTTTATCAACACAAGAATTTAATACAAAAATTGAAAATATCTTAAAAGTTGAAAAAGCAAAAAGCAAAATAACAATCAAATAAAAGGATATAAAAATGGGAATTTTAAATATTGTAGAAGCGGGCGTTTTAACTGGAAGTGAAGCTAAAAAAGTTTTTGATTATGCAAAAGCAAATAATTTTGCAATTCCAGCTATCAATGTTGTAAATACTGAATCAATAAATGGTGTTCTTGAATCTGCTGCAAAAGTTAATTCGCCAGTAATTTTACAGTTCTCAAATGGTGGAGCACAATTTTTTGCAGGAAAAGGTTGCAAAGCACCAAATGCTTCAGTTTTAGGTGGAATTAGCGGAGCTAAACATATACATATAATGGCAAAAGCTTATGGTGTACCAGTTATCTTACATACTGACCATGCGGCAAAAAAACTTCTCCCTTGGATTGATGGACTTATTGAGGCTGGGGAGCAACATTTTAAAAAAACAGGACGACCACTTTTTACATCTCATATGTTAGATTTAAGCGAAGAGAGTATGGAGGAAAATCTTGATATTTGTGCTCAGTATTTTACAAAAATGGCTAAGCTAGATATGATGATTGAGATTGAGCTTGGAATTACGGGTGGAGAGGAAGATGGAGTTGACAATAGTGATGTTGACAACTCATTGCTATATACTCAACCTAGTGATGTTTGGTATGCATTTGAAAGATTAAGTAAAGTGAGTCCAAATTTTACAATCGCTGCTTCTTTTGGAAATGTTCATGGTGTATATAAACCAGGAAATGTTGTGTTAAAACCAATTATTTTAGATAATTCACAAAAATTTATAGCTGAAAAATTAGGAAATACGCAAAAGCCTGTAAATTTTGTCTTTCATGGTGGAAGTGGAAGCAGTGAGGATGAGATTAAAGAGTCCTTAACTTATGGAGTTATTAAAATGAACATCGACACAGATACACAGTGGGCATTTTGGGATGGAATAAGAAAATATGAAAAAGAAAATAGAGATTATTTGCAAGGTCAAATTGGAAATCCAAATGGTGAAGATAAACCAAATAAAAAATATTACGATCCTAGAGTTTGGTTGCGTGAAGGACAAAATACCCTAATTGCTAGACTTGAAGTTGCATTTAATGATCTTAATTGTGTGGATAAATTGTAAATCTATTTTTATTTGATTTGTTGTAAAAAAGCTTTAGAGTAAATCTAAAGCTTTTTTATTTCCTATTTTTTTAAGATAAGTGTTGTTGAGTTTTCTTTAGTAAAGTATTTTTTGGCAACATTGGTAATGTCTTTCACTTCAAGTTTTTCTAGTCTTGTTTCGTAATTCATAAGCGGATTAATATCCCCTCTAATTAAATAACTTCCATAAAGACTAGCTACATCACTTGAGCTTTCTAATGAAAATATAAAATCAGATTTCGTGTTGATTTTTACTTTTTCAATTTCACTTTTTTTCACATCACCTTTTTTAATCTTTTCAATCTCTTCCCAGATAAGTTTTTCAACATCAGTAGCTTCAACATTTGGATTGCAAACTGCTAGAAATAGATAAACGCCAGGGTCTTTTTGCTCCATATTATAAGCATATGCTGTATTTACTAATCTTTTTTTATCAATCAATAGCTCATTTAATCTACTACTTTTTCCACTACTTAAAAGTTCACTGAGCGCTGAAAGTGCCAATTGGTCTTCATGTAGAAAGTTTGGTATATGAAACGTAATAGCTAGCATCTGAACAGCTGAATCTTTCTTAACAACAACTCTTTTTTCACCATCTTGTTTTGGCTCAACCATATGAAGTTTGTTATCTTTTTTTGGATATTTATTATGGATATTAGAGAAATATTTTTTTGCTTCATTAAATACATCATCTTTATTTATATCGCCAGCAACAATCAATATCGCATTATTTGGAGCATAAAATCTGTCATGAAAATCTTTAATATCATCAATTTTCCAATTTAAAATATCTTCCATAAAACCAATTGGTGTCCAGTGGTAGGGATGGTATGTAAATGTATTGTTAAATAATTTAAAATACAAATAGCCCATAGGTGAATTGTCAGTTCTCCATCTTCTCTCTTCAGCTACAACATCACGTTCTGGTTGAAATTCCTCATCTTTTAGGGTTAAATTTTCCATTAGTTCACTATAAAGTTCAAGTGATTTACTTAAGTTTTTTGAGCTTGATTTGATGTAATAATGAGTGTAATCAAAGCCTGTTGAAGCATTATTTACCCCTCCAAAACTTTTTACAATTTTATCAAATTCACCAGCTGGAAGATTTTTTGTCGATTTAAAATTTAGGTGTTCTAGCATATGAGCTATCCCACTTTTTCCCATCACTTCATCACGACTTCCAACATTATAAAATATATCAGTTGTGATAACATTTGTCCCATTATCCATAGGGATTGCAACAATTTTTAAGCCATTACTTAAAGTCTCTTCGTAGTATTTTGGTAAACTATTTCCCATTAAAATTCCTTGTAAACATAAAAAATATAAAATAAAATTTCTACAAAATTTATACATTATCTAAAATCAGCCCCAATGGCTTCGCTAATATGATTAAAACCATCAGCTTTAAGTAATTCAATCAAACCATCATTTATATGTTTGCACATTTGAGGTCCTTGAAAAATAAATGCTGTATAGATTTGTAAAAGTGTAGCTCCAGCTCGTATTCTTCTATAAGCATCTTTGGCATCGCTTATCCCACCAACACTAATAAGTGTTGTTTTGTCATAAAGTTCTCTTCCAAGTTCTTTAAAAAGTTCATAGGATTTATTGCTCAAAACTCTTCCGCTAAGTCCACCAAAAGTTTGAGCATCAGGTAGTAATGAATAATCTCCAGTTGTATTTGTAGCAACAATCCCATCGCATCCATATTCCAAAGCTGTTTGACAAAGTGAAATTGCGGTATCACTTGTCATATCTGGTGCGATTTTAAGTAAGATTGGTGTTTTTGTAATCTCTTTAGCAACACTAAAAACATTTTTTATAAACTCTTCGTTTTGCAAATCTCTTAAATTTGGAGTATTTGGACTTGAGATATTTATAACCATATAGTCACAAATATCCTTAAAAGCATGAATTAAAGTTTCGTAATCTTTAATTGCATTTCTAGAAGAAGTTGTTTTGTTTTTCCCAATACTAGCCCCAACTGGCAAAGTAAATGGATAAACTTCTCTTAAATTTTGAGAAACAGTATAGCTCCCTTTGTTATTGAAACCCATTGCATTTTGAATGGTTTCGTGGTCTGGATATCTAAAAAGTCTTGGTTTTTCATTTCCATTTTGGGCAAAAGGAGTCATTGTCCCAATCTCAGTGTAACCAAAACCCATAGCAGGCATAGCTTTTATCATTGTTGCATTTTTATCAAATCCAGCCCCAAGTCCGATTGGATTTAAAAAAGTTTTCCCAAATACTTGTTGAGTTAACATCTCGTGATTTACGAAATTCTTTTCAACCATATAATTATTTAGTGTTCTACATTTTGGTAATGCTTTTAATCCATATTCAGCTATTGAGTGAGCTGTTTCTGGTTCAAACTTAAACATTATTTGCTTTATTAGTTCATAATCTATCATTTTATTTCTCCTTAAAATCTTATTTTATAGTATCTTTACTTAACTGGCGTATTTCTGTGTTACATTGAAGTTACATTTAGATATTTGCTAGGCTATAAAGTCTTTGATATTCTTTACATTCCCTAATAAGATACTCCTCGCTCCCTTGACAAATTATCTTTCCATCTTTAAAAACAGCAATTTTTGTTGCATTTTTGATTGTGCTTAATCTATGAGCAATTATAAAAGTTATTTTGTCTCTACTTATTTTATTTAGAACATCTGTAATTATTGCTTCACTTTCATTATCAAGTGCCGATGTTGCTTCATCAAAAATCAAGATTTGTGGGTTTTTATAGATAGCTCTTGCTATTGCAATTCGTTGTCTCTGTCCACCACTTAAATTTGTACCAAATTCATCTAAAATAGTTTCAATACCATTTGGAAGGTTATCTATAAAATCAAAAGCATGTGCATCATTTATAGCTTTTAGTAATCTTTTTTCACAAAATTGTTGCCCGTAACAGATATTTGCTTTCACTGTGTCGTTAAAAATATAGACCCTTTGTGTAACGATTGAGATTTGCTCTCTTAAATTTTGCAGGTTTAAATTTTTTATATTTTCACCATCAATCGAAATTTCACCGCTATTTGCATCATAAAATCTAATTAGAGTATTTATAAGTGAGCTTTTTCCACCACCACTATCTCCAACTAAAGCTATCGTTTCACCTTTTTTGGCTTCCAAATTTATACCATCAAGGGCAATTTTATCACCAAAAGATAGTTTTACATCTTTAAATTCTACAGTTTCTATATTATCGTCTAAATAAATATTTCCAGATTTTATCTCTGGAGATTCGTTAAATAAATCATTTATCCTTTCGTTTGCAGCTATTGCATCTTGAAGTTTGTTGTATAGTGAAGATAAGCTTTTAATAGGGGTATAAAGCATAAATAAAGCAGTCATAAAACTAAAAAAAGTTCCAACACTCATCTCACCTTTGATCACTTGATGTCCACCAATAGTAATAACAATAGCAACTGCAACAGCACCTAAAACCTCCATAATTGGAGACACTAATTCATTTGTTTTTACCGCTTTTATACTTATATCAAAAGATTCAAGGTTGTGTTTTTTGAATTTTATTGTTTCAAACTCTTCAGTTCCATTTGCTTTTATTATCTCGATATTATTAAATGTTTCACTTAAATTTGATGTCATATCGCTATTTTTTTCTTGAGAAAGAAATGATAATTTTTTCATTTTTTTTGCCAAACGTGAAAGCGGATAGACAATTAAAGGTATAACAATAAGCCCATAAAATGCTAACTCTGGACTTTGAAAAATAACTACACCAAGGAGTGCTAAAATAGTTAGGCTCTCTTGAATTATTTTTGCTATTTGATTTGATACAGCATTTTGAATCCTCGTGATATCGTTTGTGATGCGACTAATAAGCTCTCCGCCATGTTTGGCATTGAAAAATGCTAAATCAAGTTTTAATACATGAGTTAATAATTTATCTCTTACAATTCTTATAATATCGCCACCAATATATGAAATATAGTAAGCTTGAATATATCTTCCAAAACCCTTAGCTGCGTAAAGAAGTATCACTATAAAAGGTAGTATTTCGAGCATCGCTTCATCTTTATTTACAAAAATTTCATCAAGTAGTGGTTTGATTACATAAGCAGTCCCACTGGTTCCACCAGCAACTAACATAATCCCAATAAATGTGTATATAAATTCTCTTTTGTAGTTTTTGTAGTACGGCAAATATTGTTTTACAAATTCAATCATCTTGTTTTCCCTTTTAAAATTTTTTCATAGAATAGTCTAAATCCAAACTCTTTAATTGTTAAAAAAAATAACACAAATCCCGTGATGGTTGAACTAAAGGCAAGTCCAGCAGCACCAAATGGTGTAATCAAGATAAGTGAAAAAATAATATTGAACACTAAAGATTTTGCTGATATTTTCGCTGTAATCATCTGTTTTTGTTCTGAATATAGCCAAAGTGAAAATATTTTTGCCAATCCAAAAGGGAGTAAACCTATAAGATACATCATCAAAATCAATGCTGTCATTTTTGTATCTTCATTCGTAAATGCACCTCTTTCAAACAATAATGAGATGATTTCATTGTTGAAAACTATCCCTATAATTGTTGAAGCAAGTAGTAAGCCAGATAAAAACCAAAATGACTTTCGCAATAGCTTTAATGCTGATTGTTGGTCACTATTTTTTATCGCTCTAGCAATTGCTGGAAATAGGGCAATTGACGTTGCGATTGCAAAAAGTGCTAATGGAAGTTGGAAAATACGATTCGCATAGTAAAGATAGCTAATACTCCCAGCAACTAAAAATGAAGCCAAAGCCGTGTCGATAAAAGCTGCAATATGAGCAGTTGATGAACCCAAAATAGCGGGTAGAAATGTTTTATAAAAGCCATTCGTTAATTTTGATTTAATAACGATTATGGATTTTTTAAATGCAAAAAATCTCCCCAATCGTCTCCTTTTGATAGAGATAATATGTGTAATCAGTTGCAAAAACCCACCACAAAGTACACCATAGCTTAAATAATAAACAATTTCACTTTCATCTAAACCTTGTGCGATATATAAAGATATAATCATTGAGATATTTAAAAGCCCAGTTGAATAAGCAGTAGTAGCAAAATGATTTTTGTATTGAAGAATTGCTCCTAAAAAAGTTACACTAAAAATCAAAGGGAGATAGTAAAAATTAATAGCAACAAGTGGAGCAGCCAAGTCTAGTGTTTTTTCATCAAACCCAAGGGCAATGACAGCCGTAATCGCTTCTGCAAATATGGTAACAAGAAGTGAAAGTATCATCAAAATAAAAAGTAATTGTGTAAAAACAATGGTTGTGAATCTCGTTTTGTGTCCACTTCGTGAAAATGCAGGTATAAATGCTTGAGTAAAAGCACCTTCTGCAAAAATTGTTCTAAAAAGATTTGGTATTTTAAATGCGATAAAGAAAATATCACTATATATATTTGCACCTAATACTGATGCTGTCATCATATCTCTCAAAAATCCTAAAATTCTTGAGAATAAAATACCACTACTATTTGTGAAAATATGCTTTATCATTTAATAGTATGTTTAATAGCATAGCCTCTCATAAAAGGTGGAACATCATAGTGATTAGAATTTTGGCTTGGATCAATTGGGGGAATAGGTGGTGTATTGGGTTTGTCACCATCTTGTTCATCCTCCATATCTTCAGGTTGAGTTTCAAATCCTGTTGCAACTATTGTTATTTTAACTTCATCTTTGGCTAAAGAATCATCTGTTGTTGTACCAAAAATAATATCAGCATTTGTGTCGATTGTATCGTTAATATTTTCCATAATTTCAGTAACTGAAAAAAGTGAAAGATCTTTATTGAAAGTCCAGTGAATCATGATACCTTTTGCACTTTCTAGTGAAACTTCATCTAAAAGTGGGGATTTTATAGCATTTTGAATTGCATCTTGAGCAGCATTTTCCCCTTTACCTTTTCCAATTCCCATCAAAGCCATACCTCTATGTTGCATAATCGTTTTAACATCAGCAAAGTCAACATTAATATCGCTACTTCCTGGTTTTAAAATAACTTCACTCATACCATTTACTGCTTGATACAAGATATTATCAACCATTCTAAATGCATCTTTCATTCCAACTTCAGCATCACTAATTTCTTTTAATCTATCATTTTTTATCACAATGATTGAATCGCTATATTTTTTAAGCTCTTCAAGACCAATATTTGCTAAAGCTGTTCTTCTTTTCCCTTCCCACTTAAATGGTTTTGTAACAACAGAAACAGTAAGTGCTTTTATCTCTTTTGCAGCTTGTGCAACAACGGCAGCAGCTCCAGTTCCAGTTCCTCCTCCAAGTCCAGCAGCGATAAAAACTATATCAGAACCAGCTAATGCTTCTTTTATTTTTTCATAACTTTCTCTAGCTGATTCTCTACCAATATCTGGTTTCATTCCAGCTCCAAGACCTTTGGTAAGTTCAGCCCCTAGCTGTATTTTTATTGGAGCTTCTGAAACTCTAAGTGCTTGTAAATCTGTATTAGATACTATTAAATCAATTCTATGAATCCCTTCACTTATCATATGATTTACCATATTGCAGCCACCACCACCAACACCAATTACTGCTATTTTTGCAACATTATCTGGTAAAGTTGTTGTTGGTTTCCCCTCAACTATTATTGGTTGAAATAAATTATCGTTAGTCATTTTAGTTACATCCATTCTGAAATTTTTTTCATTAATTTTGACATCGGAGATACAGTATCATCTTTTTTAATATATTCTTTTGATGATTTCTCTTTAGGGCTTGCAACTACGTTAGCCAAACTCTCTTGAGCTCTTATTGGGGCTATGTTTTCATTTCCTCTTAAAACTCTCCCTCGCGGTGTTTTTTCCCTTAAAGTTCGATTTGAATCAAGCTCAAATGATGGATCAGGATCAAGTGCATACATTAAAATACCAGCAATAGCTGCTAAACTTGGGTCTTTGAAATTTACATAACCATTTTGAATATCTTTTGGATTTTTCACTTGTATGTGAATCCCCTGATAAACCTCTTTTGCTAAAAGTTCAATACCAGGTATTTTTGACATACCACCTGTTAAAATTATTGTGTGTACATTATTATAAAGTCCACTATTTAGTAATTTTTGTTGGATTAATATTAAAAGTTCTTCAATCCTTGCATGTGTAATTTTTTGAATATAATCAATTGAAATTTCATCGCTTAATGATTCATTTCCTAAAAGAGGTACATTAATTTTTTGGATAGGGAAATCATTATTTTCAATTATTGGTAATAGTGTTGCATATTTCTTTTTAATCTCATCTGCACTATTTAGTGGTGTTTTTAAAATCATAGAGATATCATTTGTAAGTTGTTCACCACCAATTGCAACCGTATCATTAAAAGTTATTGCATGGTTACTAAATAATGAAAATTCAGATGTGCTACCACCTAGGTCAATTACCATGCTGCCTAGTTTTTTATTATCACTGTCAAGTGTTGAAATCGCTGAAGCGTAAGATGTTAAGACATAAGTTATATCTTCAAGATTCGCTTTTTTTAGAGCATTTTTTATATTTGTGATAGCTGTTTTTTTTGCCATTATAATATTTGCATAAACTTCAAGTCTAGAACCATTCATATTTAGTGGATTTTCAATTGGATTATTGTCATCAACTATAAAATGGATTGGTACAACATGAATTGCTTCATAATCAGGTGATATTTGCACCTCATACAAAGCTCGTGAAAGTACAAGTTTGATGTCATTTGAAGTAATATGACCATTTGGAATATTAGCTGTCCCTTTACTTCTTGTACTTCTTGTATTGATACCTGAAAATGTTATATATGTAGCATCAATTTCAATATCGTAGCTACTTCTTGAAAGTAAAACTGCATCCTTGATGCAGTTTGATGCTAAATCAATATCAACAATATTTCCTTTGTTTATACCAGCACTGAGTGTTTTACCCATACCTAAAATATTTATTTTGTCATTTAAATCATTTTGTGCAACTATTGAAACTATCTGTGTAGTTCCTATATCCAGAGCTAAAATTGTTCTATCCACTTTATTTCACTTCCATATTTGATTTTGTTTCATATTCTTTTTCTAATTTTTCTAACATCGACATTATGATATCGTCATTTTTCATTTTCTCTATACTTTGAAGTAAAAATTGATTTTTTTCTGCATCAAAGCTTCCAATTTTAGTATTTTCTATTTTAAAGACAATAATTTTATTTGGTAGAGTTACTGAGTTTACAATTGATTTTGAAGCAAATACTTCATTTGCCAATTGTTTTATCTCATCACTACTTAAAGATGGTATAATTGGGGGCTTCTCTTTACTAAAATATCCGATATTTGTACCTTGGAAATTTTTAATTAAAGCATCTCTTTTCTCCTCTAACCCTTTTTGTATCATTGATTTATCAAAATCAGATTTAACCATTTGACTAGCTTCTTCAAATGTAAGTGTTTTTGGTTCAATTTTTCCAACCATTTGTATTATTACAAATTCATCTCCAATTTGAATTGGTTTTGCTATTTCACTATTTTTCATAGATAAAATTGTTGGTAGATTATTTTCAAACATTGTTGTTGTATCATCAATTAATATCTCTGTTTCAAATTGCTCTTTTTTGTTTTTAAGAGCTAAGTATTTTTTTAGAGCATCATTTTTTGAAGCCTTCTCATCTTCACCAATTTTCATCTTGTGTAGTTTAATTTTGTAAGATGCTTTAGTTTTATAGTTGTTTTTATTGCTCTCCCAATATTTTTTTAAATCATCAATTGTGTAGTTTTTATTTACGCTACTCCCTTCAATAACATTTATTGAAACATTATCTTCTGAGAAAAAAACTTTATTTAGAGTAATCATCTCTTTATCGCTTATAGTTTGATTTAAGAGTGAAATTGTTTTGAAAAATACAATATCTTTTTTCATACTATTTTCAAAATCAGTTGGGTTTGTTTTGTTTTGATTTAAAACTTTTATATATGTTTCTTTGTCGAATTTACCATCTTTTAGAAATCCTTGATATTTCATAAGTTCAGCTATCACTTCTTTGTCAGTTGCTTCAATACCATATTTTTTTGCTAAATTTAAAACTAGATATTTTTGTACTAAATTATTATAAGCTTGTTGATCTAATTTTAATTTATCCGCCATTGCTTGGTTAAATTCTTTTCCAAACATTTGTTCATACTGCGCGTACAAACCACTATATTCTTTTTGTAAATCATTTGCATCAATTTCAAGAGTACCAACAGTAGCAACCGCACCACCATTTTTCCCGTAACTATAGCTTCCCCAACCAACAAATCCAGCACCAACAAATGCAATTGTGCTTATCCAAATTGTTATAACGAGCCATTTTTTATGTTTTTGCATCCAACTTATCATTCATTAAACCTTTTATTTTGTTCTTTTTTATTAGTCGCGGATTTTATCTAAATTTTTATCAAAAACGATTTAAAGGTGTATTGTTAAGGTTCAAATCAAATACTTACTTTATATTTTCCCCATCTCTATGTAAAATTTTGCACCAATATAAATTTCATCTTTATGAAGTATCTCTTCATTTTTAACAAAAATATTTCCATTAAAATGCTCATTTATGATTTTTGCACTCATGTAAAGACCAAGTCCAGTACCCAAACCTTTATGTTTTGTTGTGAAATAGGGATCAAAAATTTTATCTTCAATGTTTCTATCTATTCCACCACCATTATCTTGAATTGTAATATATATTTTATTATTTTCTTCGTAATATTCGATTTTGAGTAATTTTTCTTTAACACCCTTTTTCTATCAATATATCTTTTCCATTATTTATTATATTTATAACAACTTGAGTCAATTCATTCATAAAGCCTTTTAGATATATCATCTCTTTGTTTTTAACTATTTCTAGTTTTATATAGTTGCTTTCTAGTGATGCGTAAGTTATATCTTTTGCTTGAAGTAAACTTTTTTCAATTAAAAAATTCTCTTTTTGTACATCATTTTGTATAAAATTTCTAAAATCATCAATTGTTTTACTAAGGTAATTTGCATGTTTTATAATGCTTGATGATGTAATTTCTATATCTTCTTTTGTAAGTAAATCTAGCTCATTTTTAATACTCATACTGCTTGCATATACAGTTATTCCACTTAGTGGTTGACGCCATTGATGAGCAATGTTTCCAATCATCTCACCAAGTCCAGCCATTCTTGATTGTTGTTCGAGAAGTATATTTTGCTGTCTATTCTTTTCCAATTGCTCTTTTAATCCATCAGAGAGTCGTTTTTGATTTTGATTTGAAGATTTAAGCTCCTCAATTGTTTTTTCGATATTGTTTGCCATGAGGTTAAAAACGAATTCAAGATTTGCAGTCTCTTTGCTATCACCCAATTCTAGTCTCTTTGAATAATCACCATTGGAAATTGAATTGGCTGTATTTATTAGCCTCGTAAGGTTTTTGGTAATAAATTTACTGATTGCTATAAGTAAGATAGCAGAGAGAATTAATTCAATAATTGCAATAAAAATACTTCTTGTAATCATTTCATCTTTAGCATTTAGATAAAATTCAGTTGATAGTCCTAGGTATGCGTAACCTAATGTTTGGTTTGATACTTTTATTGGGATGCTAGTGTCATATCTTTTATCGGCTAATGCTATTTTATCAAATGGATTATTTTCTGCTTTTGGTATGGGTTGTTTTTTATCCCACCCAATTGATGCAATATGGTTATTTTTGTTATCTTGGATAACAAGATAATTTATGTTATAGCTCAATTTTGTCTCTTTTAATATTGAATCAATAGTAGCATAGTCCATTTGTACAATTGGTGCTATTAATGCACTTTGCAGTAAAACTTTTTGTTCATTTAGTCTGACATGAGTTTGTGACGATAAGTTTTCTGTAAGTTGATTTACGTTTTCCATCACCATTATAAATAACATAAAGCTTTCTATAATTAAACTAGCTACAACCCATTTCCAAGCTAATGATATTTTCATTGTTGATTGTTATCCAGTTTTCTTAATGTTTTATTACCAATGTTTTTGAGTTTTTTCAGCTCATTTTGTGTTATTTGTTTGAAACCTTCAAGTTTGGTAGTTTCAAGGTGTTTTTTACCTTCGGCTGAATTTGCAAATTTTTTTAAGGCATCTTCCCACATTTTAGTTGTTATTTTATTTTTATTTTTTGCAAGATATATTCTGCTTGGTTGAGGAGGGCTTTGGTATAAAATTTTAACTTGCTCCCTTGTGTTATCATTTAATTTTAGATAATTTGGTAAAGACATTATTGCTAAGTCTGCTTCACCATTTAATAAAATTGCAGCCGCACTATCAGAAGCACTACTGTAAGAGTAAGTAATATTGTTATTTTCTATAAAACCATTTGTTTCCAACCAATCTTCTGCGTTTAATGTGACAAACGAAACTGGATCTAGTCCAATTGCGTGAATTTTTTTAGTTTTGTCGTTTAAAATATCTTTGTTCTTACCAATTATTATAGTCGATAAACCTTTTGTGTATGTAAGTATTGGTTCGTATTCGCCATATTTATTTGCTAAAAATGCCAAATTTGGAGAGGTTAAAACTAAATCGTAAAGTACACCATCATTTGTTCGTTTTGCAAATTCACTAAAATTTTTTGCTGTTACTATTTGTACTGGTCTTTTAAAATAATTTTCCAAAAATACTTTTAAATCATTGTGTGTCTCAATAATAATCCTAGGCGAAGAATGTGGAGCGATACCTATTGTGATTGAATCATCCGCAAATGACAATGAAAAAGTTAACGTTAAAAATAAAAAAGCTTTTTTGAAAAACATAAAAAATCCTGTAAGTAATAAATTTTATTTTAAGTCTATTCTCAATTTATACCAAAAATTTAATTTTATCAGTTTAAACTTAATATGATTTTTTTATAAACATTTTATAATCTTCTGTTTTGTTGATTGCTATTTGTTTTTTTGATTTATATGTAGCTAAAATACCACTTTTTATCTCCATAAAAACATCATCTTTTGGTTTTTCCATATCTTTTTTGAAATAAATTTTGATTTTTTGCTCCCCTTTGTTATTTGTGAAGTGTAGATAATTTTTTTTATAAATCCCTTTTAGATTTGAGATGATTTCATTTTGGTATTTTTTATCATCCAAATCAATCATTAAGCCATTTAAAAAGTTTTTCTCTAAATTTCCAACCTTAAGTGTTTTACGTAATACTTTAAGTTTTTTTATCTCTTTATTTCCATTGTATTCATCAAGTTCAAGAACCTCTATATCATACATATATCCAAGTTCTAAAACACTTGTATCACCATAATATAATATCGAACGGTCATTTTGCTCACCTTTTAAAACTGCCAATTTGGATGATTTGTAAGTTACTAAAACATTATTTATTTTAGCATTGTTGTTTAGTGTTAAAATCTCATACAACTCTTTTATGGTCTTTATTGGTTTTAATTCTGCTTGTTTTATTTGATTGTTAGTTTGTGATTTTGGGGTAATTTTATTCGTTGTAAATGAAGCAATAATTGGTAGATGATCTGAAAAACCATCTTTCTTTTTACTATTCCATCTGTTTATTACACCTCGTTTTGTAAATAGATAATCGCTTTTAAATACCTTGAAACTATTTGGTTTGTAACTTATCCCATCTTTATCAAAAAGCGTCCGTGATAAGATAATATGGTCTGGTGTATTGTTTTCACCTTTAAATTTTGTACTATATCTGTCATCTTTTGGAAGTTCTAGCCACGGATTAAAATGAAAACCATTTGGATAGTTTAAAATCACCTCTTTTTGTATAAAATTTCCATTTTGTATTGTGTTTAGAACTTGGTTTATCCCCGTAATTCCAGCTGTATCATTTAGTGTATCGTCATATTTAAATGTTACAAATTCATCATAATTTGAATTTAAATCACCAACAATTACATAATCATCTAATTGATTTGTTTTTTTAAAATAATTTTGCAATGCAATGGCGTATTTCACCCTTTTACTCTCTGTTGTTTTTTTAGAACGCCAATGATTTGCATAAACAACAAATTTTTTATTTTCAATTTGTATATTTGCTTTTAGAATATTCCTTTCAAATGGAGCATTGTTATCAACTTCAATAATTTCTTTTGAAAGTATTGGAAACTTGCTAAGAACAGCAATACCAATAGCTGATTTTGGCTTTTTATCAAATGCAAAATATTTATATTTTGTTTTAGTGATAAGTTGAAGTAAAACTGATTTATTTTCAATCTCTTCTAAAACAATAATATCAGCATTAATATCATTTATTACTTTTGCTACATTGTTTATTTTTGTTTCAAATGCTTTCTTATCCCACTCTTTAAAATATGGAATATACTCTTTGTATTCTGTTCCATCTTTGTTTAAATCGAAAAGGTTTTCAGGATTGTATGAAGCTACTTTAAATTCAACCCCAAAAATTTGAGTAGAAAATAATAATAAAGTAAGTAGCTTGGAAGCAATTTTTATCACCATTACTAATGCTACTCTTTGTTATTTTTTGAGTGCAATTTGTCTGGTGAAGTAAAATATGCAAGCCATCTTAGGAAAAATAAAAATATCAAAACACCACTAAATACAAGTATGTGAAAATTAGTACTGCTTGAAAAAAGTGAATCAAATCCATCAAATTTTTCATTATTTATCTTAACAACATTCACAATAAATTCCCTAAGTGCCAAAATAATAAAAGCATCGATGATAATTCTGATTTTTATCCTTTGTTCTCTAATAAAGCCGATAACAGCTCTTACAATCTCAAGCAACATAATAAAATAAAGCAGAGCAATAATAATCTCAACCATACTATCAGTAGCCATAGCATATACAAATAAGACAATAGCCACAACTATCTCTAAATAAAATTTAAAATTAAAAAAATCTATAAATTTTTTTGTTATCGTTTGTAAAGACATTTAGTCATTCCTTATAATTAAACTTTTTGGTAGATTAAAGTGGTTTATAATCTCCTCCTCTTTATCCCTGTGTTCCCCATTGTCAACCTCATGGTCATAACCCAAAATATGCAAAATGCCGTGTATAAAAAGTAGTGCAAACTCATCTTCTATTGAATTTTTGTATTCAATTGAATATGATTTTAAATAATCAATTGATATAACAATTGAGCCAACAGGTGTATTTGGCATTGATAAATATGGAAAGCTAAGAACATCAGTTGACTTGTCAAAACCCCTTGTTGTTAGATTTATCTCTCTCATCTCGTCATCATTTGTTAGTATTAATTCAAGTTCACCAACCTTTAGATAGTCTTTGATAGTTTGAACTTGTGTTAAATCTATATTGTAATCGGTATTATTTTCAAAAACTATATTGAACAATGATCTATCTCTAATTCTTTCATAAGCACTTCAAAAAACTCTCCACCATCTCTTGGTACTGCTATATCGTTAAACTCAATTGAGTAGTTTCCACAATTAGGCTCAATTGTTCTTTTGATTACACTTGGAAAAAGATTTAATTGCTTTTCTATTTTTGCTATTGCATTAGATATTTTTTCACGACTTTCATCGTTATTAAAATCTACACTAAGTCTCATATATCCCTCTTCCATTTTTACATCAGCACACATATCTCTTCTCATTTTGGCTCCTTTGTTTTATTTCAAATTAAATCATCTAGTTATAATAAACTTATATAGCATTTAAGTTGCATTTAGTTTATTTTAGCTTTATCTTCTCTTGTTTCCCTGTCATTTTCATAGTTTACTATATGTTTAGAAAAAATTTCAAGCCAGTTCCAATATGATTGGATATCATCATGCGATACTTTATTTTCAATTTTTTGTAGAACTATTTTCCAGCAACCAAGCCATTCAGTTCTTGCTTTATCTGGAATTGAAAAAGGTTTGTGAGTCTTGATTTGGTCAAAATCTCCATTGTGTTTTGAGATATATCTATCATCACCACCGCACATCATCATAAAATAGGCACCATTTCTTTTTTTAATTAGTGCTAATTCATCTTCTTCTGTGGGAAAATAAAATGCAATTTCACTATCTAAAATCTCTTCGTAAAAATTGTGTATCAACTCCATAAAACCATCTGGTTTTAAAGTTTCCAAAAATCCTTTATTTGGAAGCTGAAATTCTGGTCTTTCTCCCATCATGGCACTTGTAATTTTGTAATCAACCATAAAAATTAACTCCTTAAATATTAAAATAATTCAATCATTTTTGAAACTTCATCAACTTCAAAACATTTTATACCAACCATCCCTTTTGGTTTTGTTGCGATAATTGCTTTTTTTATCCCACACGATATTGCCTCTTTTAATCTCGTTTCCATACTAAACACATCTTTTATTTCACCTGTTAAGCTTACTTCACCAATGAGTACACTTTCCCTTGAAATAGGGCGATTTCTAAAACTACTTATTATTGATGCTATAACAGCTAGGTCGCACGAACTCTCTTTAATTTTTATCCCACCACTAATATTTATAAACACATCATAAGAGTTTAGCGGAAGGTCTAGTTTTTTTTCTAAAAGTGCAAGTAGCATATTTAGTCTATTTGTATCAAAGCCTGTTGCGCTTCTTTTTGGATTTGGATTTGTGCTGTGACTTACAAGTGCTTGAACTTCAAGTATCAATGCTCGACTTCCCTCAGCGGTAACTGTCAGGCAACTTCCACTTTGCTCTTTAGTGTTGCTAAAAAATCTATTTGATATATTTTTTGCACTTTCAAGTCCGTTTGAAGTCATCTCGAAAATACCAATCTCACTCGTACTTCCAAAACGATTTTTAAATCCTCTAAGCATTCTAAGTTCTTTTGATTGTTCACCTTCAAAATAAAGAACAGTATCAACCATATGCTCTAATACTCGTGGACCAGCAATTGAGCCATCTTTTGTGATATGTCCAATTATAAACATTGCAATTTTAGATTCTTTTGCTTTTCTCATAAGCTCAAATGTAATTTCTCTCACCTGAGTTACACTTCCTGGAGCTGATGTTAGTTTGTCTGAATACATTGTTTGTATCGAATCTATTACGACAACTTCGTAATCCTCTTTTAACATCTCATTTTGTATCGCTTCAAGTGATATTTCAGGTAAAAGATATAAGTTTGGCTCGTTTGCATCAAGTCTGGTTGCTCTTAGTTTTATTTGCCCAGCTGATTCCTCACCTGAAACATAAAGGACTTTTTTCCCTGTTTTTGCTAAATTTCCAGCAATTTTTAAAAGTAAGGTTGATTTTCCAACACCTGGGCTTCCACCTATTAAAGTTAAACTCCCTGGAACTATCCCGCCCCCCATAACAAGGTCAAACTCAATATTGTTTGATGAGAATCTTACTAAATCATCTTCTTTTATCTCTGTGATTGGCATCGCTTTTGTTTTATCGTTTGTTGATTGTTTTGATAGATATTTTAAGCTCTCTTGCTCAATTGCACTTAGTTCAATAAAACTATCCCATCCACCACAACTAGGACATTTTCCAAGCCATTTTACACTTTGCTCACCACAATGTTGACACTCAAATATTGATTGTTTTTTCTTTGCCATCTAATTTTTATCTACACCTAGAAGTATCTCTTGATTTATATGGCTATCATCGTACGGGTCAAGATGGATATTTATAACCCACTCTTTTTTACTATCTAGTGCCATTATTTGCTCTTCGATTTTATCACTTATACTATGTGCATCTATAAGTAAAATAACATTGTCAAATACAAGATGGACATCTACAAAATTTAGATTTCCAGCGGTTCTTGTTTTTAAAAAATGGAAATCATTGATTTCACTAGATCCCATTAATATATGATTTATTTTTTCAATCATCTCATCTTCAAGTGCCCTATCAAGTAACACAAGTACACCACCTTTTATAAGCTCATAGGCACTGTAAATAATATAAATTGCAATTCCACTACCAACTAGAATATCAATTAATTCATTTTGCGTGAAATAAACTCCAATAAGTGAGATTAAAACCGCTATACTTGAATAAACATCGGTTTTGTAATGCAGAGCGTCAGCTTTGATAACCATATTGTTTGTATCTTTTGCGATTTTATTAAGATAAGTTACAAGAATTATTGTGATAGAAAGTGAAATAATCATAACAGTAATTGATAACTCTCCATATTGTGAAGTGCCACCACTTATATATTTACCAAATGCTTGATAGAGTAAAAAAAGTCCAGAAATTGTAATTATTGTACCCTCAATAACACTTGCAAGTGCTTCGATTTTACCTCTTCCATAGTTAAAATAGATATCAGCTGGTTTTTCAGAATTTGATATAGCGAAATAATTAAAAAGAGAAACAAATAGGTCAAGAATGCTATCAACGGCACTTGCTAAAATAGCTACCGAGCCACTAAAAATACCAATTATTAACTTTATAAGTGTAAGTACAGCTGCTACTGTACTTGAGATTATGGTGGCTTTTTTTTCTGCTGAAATCATAATGTAGTTAAATTATTTGTAGTTTTTAACAAATTTTTCTATTCTTTGTATTCCATCGATTATTGTTGCTTCATCTGTTGCAAATGAAAATCTAAAATACCCATCAAGTCCAAATCCAAGTCCTGGAACAACTGCTACGCCAACAGCTTCAAGTAAATTTTTACAAAATTTCATACTATCTTTTTCTATCTCTTTTGTGTTTACATAAAGATAAAAAGCACCATTTGGTCTTATTACACTAAGTCCATCAATTGCATTAAACATATCACAAGCTAAATTTCTTCTTTTTTCAAACTCAACACGCATAGTCTCAATATCATCATTTGCTAAACCACGAAGTGCAGTAATTGCTGCATATTGTGTAATTGAATTGATATTTGAAGTGCTTTGACCTTGAAGTTTAACCATCGCTTCTATAAGTTTTTTATTTGGTGTAGCAAGATAACCAAATCTCCATCCAGTCATTGCTACTGATTTGCTTAGACCATTTACAGTGATAGTTCTATGAAACATGTCTTCACTAATACTTGCAACTGCTGTAAATTCTAAATTATCATAAGTTAGTTTTTCATACATCTCATCACTTACAACTACAATATTTGTCCCTTTAAGAACTTCTACTAAGGCTATTAACTCATCTTTTGTATAAACACTTCCTGTTGGATTTGATGGACTTGTTAAAATTAACATTTTTGTTTTCGGAGTGATTGTATTTTTAAGTTGTTCAGCGGTGATTTTAAATCCACTTGCATCATCTGTTTCAATTGCAACTGGAACTCCACCGCTATAAAGTGCAAGTTCAGGGTAAGTAACCCAATAAGGCGCAGGGATAATAACTTCATCTCCTTCATCAATAATAGCTTGGAAAATATTAAATAAACTGTGTTTCGCGCCAACACTTACAATAATATCACTTGCTTTATAGTCAAGATCATTTTCAACTTTAAGTTTATAAACTACTGCTTCTCTAAGTTCAGCTGATCCTGAAACATCTGTATATTTTGTATATCCGTTATTTAGAGCTTCTATTGCACTTTGTTTTATTATTGATGGCGTATCAAAATCAGGCTCACCTGCACTAAAGCTAACCACATCTTTACCACTTTTTTTTAAATCCCTTGCTAAAGTTGCTATTGCTATTGTTAGTGATTCTGAAAGTGTGTCTATTCTTTTTGATAGATTTATTGTCATTTGAATTTATTCCTTGAATGGTTTTTTTGGTTAAAATGGAGCTAATTTTATAATAAAATTAATCAAATTCTTATTAAATCTTAGTTAATATCAACGCTAATTTGAGTAAAAAAGGTGGGTCGATATTGAAAAAAAATATTTTTTTATTGATTATTACAAGTTTGGTAATTTTTGGTTGTGGCTACAAGGCTGACCCTATCTATTTTGATAAAACCAAAGAGGCGATAAAATGATTATTTATGACTATGTAATAATTGGAACAGGTGTTGCTGGCTTAAATGCAGCAAGACTTATACCTTTTGATAAAAAAGTATTAATTGTTTGCAAGCAATCACCATGGGAGTGCAATACATTTTGGGCACAAGGTGGAGTTGTGAGAGCTAGAGACAAAGATGATATTCCTATCCATATACAAGATACAATGGAAGCTGGTGCATATCTAAATGATATAAAAGCAGTAACGCTTCTAAGTGAAAAATCTATTGATGTTGTTGATGATTTAATAAATAATGGATTTCAATTTGATAAAAATGCAAAAGGTGAATTGGCTTTTACTAAAGAAGCAGCACACTCAAGAAGTAGAATTTTACATGCTGATGGTGATGCTACTGGCAGGGAACTTCATATGTTTTTACTAGAAAATTGCCCACATGAAATTGTTACAGCTTCAATTGTAATTGATTTATTAATTAAAGATGATGTTTGTCATGGTGTCCATATTTTACAAAACCGTAAAGATAAAATGATTTATGCGCACAATACAATTATTGCAAGTGGTGGAGTTGGTTCAATTTATAAATATCACACAAATTCAATAACAATATCAGGTGATATTCAAGGTATTTGTGTTGAAAAGGGGATGAATCTTCGCGATATGGAGATGATACAATTTCATCCAACTGTTTTTGTGGATAATAAAAACGCAAGACAACAACTTTTAACAGAAGCTTTAAGGGGTGAGGGAGCTATTGTTGAAGATGAAAATGGATACCCATTTTTAAAAGATTATCACAAAGACTGCGAATTAGCCCCAAGAGATGTTGTGAGCCGTGCTATCTTTGATTATAATAAAAAAACAGGCTCACAAGTTTACCTATCATTTAATAAGTTTAAAAAAAATGAATTCAAAAAACGATTTCCAAATATCTATAAAAATCTAAAAGATGTTGGATTTGATTTGCCATTTGAAAGAGTTCCAATTAGCCCTGCATTTCATTATAGTATGGGTGGAATTGAGGTTGATTTAGATTCTAAAGTTTTAGGATTTAAAAATCTTTATGCAGTAGGTGAAGTTTCTAGCACTGGAGTGCATGGTGCAAATAGATTGGCATCAAACTCGTTGCTTGAGGGGTTAGTGTTTTCAGATTTAGCTGTCAAAAAAGCACTTAATACTGATTTTAAAATTGATGCCAAGAACTATCCTAGTGATATTAAATATTTTACATTAGCAAAACCACAAGATAAGGCTATAAAAAATGCTCTTAGAAATATTATGTGGAAAAATGTAGGAATTGTGAGAGTTAGGCAAGATTTAATCGATAGTCTTGAGGAGATTGAGAGTTATTTGAAAGAAGATATTGGAAGACTTTTGTATCTTAGGTTACTTACTGCAAAGTCAATAATTGAAGGTGCAATTGATAGAAAAGTTTCAATTGGCGCACATTTTATAAAGGATAAGTAATGTTTAAATTTTTACTGATTATTTTATTGGGTGTATTTGCTTTTGGAAGTTCTGTTGAAGATATAAAATTTCCAGATCTTACTATGACTTGGGTTGGTATAACAACTTTGGTTATTTTTGTAATTGGATATTATTTTATAGCAACTGAAGACAAATATCATATTGATAAATCAAAACCAGCCCTTTTTATTGGGACTTTTATGTTTATTTTAGTTGCTGTTTATTATGTTTTAAATGGACTGGATTTAAGCTTTGTCCATATTGAGGCAAATCATCTTATTTTAGAGATTGCAGGGATTTTCTTCTTTTTATTTGTTGCGATGACATATATAGAGTCACTTATCTATATGGGGGTTTTTGATAGATTAAAATACAATCTTGTTTCAAAAGGATATACATATAGGGAGCTATTTTGGGCTACTGGATTGTTGGCATTTTTTATCTCTCCAGTTGCAGACAACTTAACAACTGCCTTGATTTTGGCAACAGTTTTAATTACGATAGATAAAACAAAAAAAGAATTTCTGGTTCCTGGAGCTATAAATATTGTAGTTGCAGCAAATGCAGGGGGCGCTTGGAGTCCATTTGGTGACATAACAACTTTAATGGTTTGGACTGCAGGAAAAGGAACTTTTAGTGATTTCCTATTTTTATTTCCAGCTTCTTTTTTAGGGTTTATTGTTACTTCATATTTACTAAGTAGATATGTTCCAAATACATTACCTGATTTTGATATTGCAACTGAAAAACAACCTCCACTTATGAAAGGTGCAAATGTAGTTATTTATCTTGGTATATTTACAATATTTTGTGCTGTTGTAGGTCATCAAGTATTACATCTTCCTGCTATGTGGGGGATGTTATTTGGTCTTGCTTTACTTCAACTTTATACTGTTAGATTAAAAAGAAAATATGATAGTCAATTTGATATTTTTCATGCAATGTCAAGAGTTGAAAATAATACACTTTTATTTTTCTTTGGAATTTTAGCTGCTGTTGGTGTGTTGTATTTTGTTGGTTGGCTGGCACTTGCTTCTATTGTTTACAATCCAGATATTTTAGGTCCAACTTGGGCAAATATTGGTGTTGGGTTTGTTTCAGCAATTGTTGATAATGTACCAGTTATGAGTGCAATACTAAAAGCAAATCCTGTAATGGGGCTTGATCAATGGATGCTTGTAACCCTAACGGCTGGTGTTGGTGGAAGTTTGATATCATTTGGAAGTGCTGCTGGAGTTGGTGTTATGGGAAAACTACCCGGAATCTATACATTTAGTAGCCATCTAAAATTAGCTTGGACTGTTTTAGTTGGATATATTGTATCTGTTTTGGTTTGGTATATTCAGTATGAAGTGCTAGGTTTTTATCATATTAAATAAAAGATGTTTTTACATCTTTTATTTTTATTGTTAAGTATTTTTTATTAAATTTAAAAAGTACTTAGTCATAAAAATAATAAGGAAATATATGAAAAATGTACCGATTTTAGTTTTGGATTTTGGAAGTCAATATACGCAACTAATTGCAAGAAGGCTTAGGGAAAATGGCGTTTATGCAGAGATTGTTCCATATAATGAAAAAATAGTTGATATAAAAGCAAGGATGCCTCAAGGAATTATTTTAAGTGGTGGACCAGCTTCTGTTTATAGCGAAGATGCTTATAAAGTTGATGCTGAAGTGTTTAATTTGGGTCTTCCAGTGCTTGGAATTTGTTATGGTATGCAAACAATTGCACATTATTTAGGTGGAAGTGTAGTTCCAGCAGATCATCATGAATATGGAAAAGCTAGGTTAAAAATTGTAGATGAAAAATCCCCAATCTTAAAAGATATTACAAATAATGAGATTGTTTGGATGAGTCATGGTGATAGAGTTGAAACACTGCCTGATGGCTTTAAAGTAATTGGTACAAGTGAAAATTCACCATTTGCGGCTATTTCAAATGAAGATAAAAAAATCTATGCATTTCAATTTCATCCAGAAGTTGTACATAGTGTAGAGGGTGCAGTTTTACTTAAAAATTTTGCAAAATATATTTGTGGTTGCGAATCAACTTGGAATATGGGAAATTTTGCAAAAGAGCAAATTGCAAAAATTAAAGCACAAGTTGGGGATAAAAAAGTTCTTTGTGGAGTAAGTGGTGGAGTTGATAGTTCAGTTGTTGCTGCACTGTTAGCTGAAGCTATTGGAGATAAACTTGTACCTGTTTTTGTAAATAATGGACTTTTGAGAGCTAACGAAGTTATAGATGTACAAAATATGTTTGCAAGTCGTGGAGTTAACCTTATTACAATAGACGCAGAGCAAGATTTTTTAACAAAATTAGCTGGAGTTATAGATCCTGAAACAAAAAGAAAAATTATTGGAGAAACTTTTATTGAGGTATTTGATAAAGAAGCAAAAAAACATAATGGGATAGAATTTTTAGCTCAAGGTACACTTTATACTGATGTAATTGAATCTGTTTCGGTTAAAGGTCCAAGTAAAACTATCAAATCCCATCATAATGTTGGCGGGCTTCCTGATTGGATGAAATTTGAACTTATTGAACCTTTAAGGGAGATATTTAAAGATGAAGTTAGAGCACTAGGGCTTGAATTAGGTCTTCCTGCTTATATGATAGGTCGTCATCCATTCCCAGGACCAGGACTTGCTATTAGAATTATGGGTGAAGTTAATGATGCAGATTTAGCAATTTTAAGAAAGACTGATACTATTATGTTAGAAGAGCTACGAGCGAGTGGTTGGTATGATAAAACCTGGCAAGCATTCACAGTTCTTTTAAATGTAAAATCAGTTGGTGTTATGGGTGACAATAGAACTTATGATAATACAGCTTGTATTAGAATAGTAAATGCAATCGATGGTATGACTGCTACATTTGCCCATATTCCACATGATATCTTAGAGGTTATGAGTAGAAGAATAATCAATGAAGTTGATGGGATAAACAGAGTTGTTTATGATATCTCTTCAAAACCACCTGCTACAATTGAGTGGGAATAAGATTCGGTTTGGATATGAACAATTTAAAAATAAACAAACAAATTAAATCTTTAGATGTAAGCTCTTTGGGTGATAATCTTCTCCACTATGAGTACCATACAAGACATCTATTATCACTTATTAAAAATAATGTAGATAAAGAATCACAACAATTCATAAGTGCTTACAATGGTTTTAGAGGTGAGCTTTATGAAAATGTGGTTTATGAATTACTCCTTCAGTACGCAATTGAAGAGGAACAGATTACTCAATTTGTATTAAAAGGTCCACATCAAAGTTTATCAAATAAAGATAATGAAAAATTTGGTTTACTGATGGATAAAAGCCAACAGATTGTTTATAAAGCTGGCTATAAGGATGTTAGCGAATATGATGCTATGTTTTTCACAAAAGATAGTATTTACTATGTTGAAAGTACTATTGTTCAATCAACAATTGGTCTTAGAAAAAGACTTAGAAAAAAAACAGCATTGTTAACTATGTTGTTTCCAAAACTTACAGTAAATGCTTTAATAATACTTAGTGATGGAGCAAATGGATTAAATAAATTTCCCTCAAATTGTACAGTTTGGGTTACAAACAATCTAAATGCAGAAGATATTTTAGATAAATTGGTTTTGGGAAAAAAATATCCAAAAATTCCATTTATAAAATACGATAACCCAAAATTAATTGAAGCTCATACTATAAAAGTTGACTTTTTTAAATACTTTGATACGCTCGGTTGGATTTTAAAAAAGGCAATAAATAGTGATAAAACGATAAATAAAAATTTCTTTTTTAGTAAGACTGTGTCTTTATATATAGATATTTATTCAAAAGTTTATATTGGTTATATATCTCAACATACACTTGCAGGTTTGCTTGATGGTATTGATAGTAGTGAGCTTGAACTTCAAAAACTTGAGTTGCAACATATTTATGTAACACTAGAGAAGCTTGATGATGGAAATTTTGCGATAATTTATTATGCAAGGATTTCAAATAGTAAGTTAAAAAAACTTGAAATTACACAAAATGGCTTAAAATTAAGCGAGAAAGACCCAAAAGGTTTTACTGTTGCAGAGACAAAATTTATTAAACATTGCTTTAAAGAATCAAATGAATTATCATTTGAAAATATTAAAAATATCACACAAACCATCTCTTCTTGGCATTTTGAAGTCTAATCTAAACATTGTTTAGATTAGGTTTTCAGCCAATATATACCTCATATCGGGTAGAATATTATTCCTAAGTAGTTCGGGATTTCCATAACATGAGGGTCCGATAATTTTTTAAAATGAGCATTTGTAGAGCGATGATGTGTAATCTTTGTCTTTTTAAGATATTTGAATTCCTTAAATTGCCTCTTGCTCAATGTTTTTATTTTGGATTTTCTAAAATAAAGATTTGGCTTTTAGGGCCACCCAAATGGTTAACGGCTACTCGGGATTTACTAATAAAAAAGGAAATTTTGATGAATATTTTAATTTTAGGAAGTGGTGGAAGAGAATACTCTATCGGACTTGCAATATCAAAAGAGAAAGAAAATCACACATTATATTTTATGCCAGGAAATGGTGCTACTGATAATTTAGGTACAAATATCAATATTAAAGATTATAATAAATTAGCAATTTTTGCAAAAGAAAATCATATTGACTTAACTATTGTTGGACCAGAGGGTCCTTTAACTGAGGGTGTCGTTGATATTTTTAGAGCAAATGATTTGGTTATTTTTGGACCAAGTGCAGCTGCTGCTAGACTCGAAGGCTCTAAAGCATATATGAAAAATATATTAAAAAAATACAATATCCCAACAGCTGGTTTTATTGAAACATCAAATCAAAACGAAGCGTTCGATTTTATAGACAATATGGAAAATCTTCCAATAGTTGTAAAAGCAGATGGGCTTTGCGCTGGAAAAGGTGTAATTATAGCTACATCAAAAGAGGAAGCAAAAGAGACAGTAAAAGATATGCTTAGTGGAGATAGTTTTGGTCGAGCTGGTAGTACGGTTGTTGTTGAAGAGTATCTTGATGGATATGAACTTTCAGTATTTGCTATTTGTGATGGAAAAAACTTTAAACTTCTCCCTGCTGCCCAAGACCATAAAAGGGTAGGGGACGGAGACACTGGACCAAATACTGGCGGTATGGGCGCTTATGCACCAACTCCACTTGTTAATGCTGATATATATAAGAAACTTGAAGAGAGAGTTGTGATACCAACACTTAAAGGGATGCAAAATGAGGGTTGCCCGTTTGAGGGTGTCCTTTTTATTGGTGTTATGGTTGTAAAAGGTGAGCCTATTATTTTGGAATACAATGTAAGATTTGGTGATCCTGAGTGTGAAATTTTGATGCCACTTTTAGAAACTCCAGTAAGTGAGTTATTTTATAAAGGGGCAACAAAACAACTAGATAAACTTGATATTAAAATAAAAAATGAATATGGTGTTGCTGTTGTTATGGCTAGTAAAAATTATCCTTTTAGCGATAGTGAGCCTGCTGAAATTATAATTGATGAGATTCATGATGAAACACTAAAGGCAAATTCTCACATCTCTTACGCTGGCGTAACAAAAGAGGACGGAAAACTTTTTGCAACAGGTGGAAGAGTTTTGCTTTGTATTGGGTTTGGAGAAGATATAGAAACTGCTAGAAATAGAGCGTATGCTTTGTGTGGACAAGTTCATTTTGCGGGTAAAAAATGCAGAACTGATATTGCTTATCAAGCATTAAAATAGGAATTTTTATGAGTATGAATGAAAATATTGATGTTAGTAAATTGGAACTCGCGTCACAAAAAAGTAAACTAAAAGCCTTTGTGATTGATGATTTATTAATTAGTTTTATTGCGATTTTGATATTGTGGGATAAGGTAGCATTGGTAGATGGTGATATGATGGCTGTTGTTCTTTTGCTTAATGAAGCATTTTTCCAAATTGTATTTTTAAAACTTATCTATCAAACTTTTTTTATTTGGTATTATGGAGCAACGATTGGGAAAATAATAGCAAAAATAAAAGTAATCAAAGAGGAAGATTTTGGAAAAGTTGATTTGATGTCGGCTCTTATGCGTTCTGCTGGAAGAATTATTAGTGAGTCTATTTTATATATTGGTTTTGCATTATCTTTTTATACAGAAGGAAGACAAACACTTCATGACAAATTAGCAAAAACTCTGGTTGTAAATGGCTAAAAAATCATTTTTTTTATTTTTATTCTCTCTTTTTTTGTGCAATAGTTTTGTTGTTGCTAATGAGATAAATAAAAATGAAACTATGCAAATTATTGCTCAAAATGTGGATCAAAATGGGACAATAATAACTGCAACTGGTGATATTATTGTTTTTTCACCAAACTATTTTATAAATGCAAACAAAATTATTTATGATAGAAATAACACAACAATGGAGTTATTTGGAAATGTAAATATTTCAAAAAATAACGAAACAATTTCCCTTACAAATTATGCATTTTTGGATATGAAAAATGAGATTAATAATGCAACACCAATACTTCTAATTGATAAAAAAACAAATATTTGGATTGATGCTAAAGATATAAATAAAACATCAGATTTACACATAATAAATAGCGCAACACTTTCTAGTTGTGAGTGTTTAAATCCAACTTGGAGCATTGGATTTTCAAATGGTGATTATAATACAACATCACAATGGATAAATACCTACAATAATACACTCTATGTCCATGGAATTCCAGCTTGGTATTTTTTAATTCCTGCTGTCCCTTACGTCTCTATACCAAGTTTGGCAGTAGCATATCTTGCTCTAAAAATGCCATATATGGGTTTTTCAACAAATACGAATAGGAGGAGTGGACTTTTAAAACCACAATTTGGTTATGGGCAAAATGATGGATTTTTTTATGCTCAGCCAATATATTATGCTCCAGAAAAAAATATTGATTTTGAATATATTCCTCAGCTTAGAACCAAAAGAGGTAATGGACATGAGTTTAAAGCGAGGTACGTTGATTCAAATTATTCAAAACTAGAGTTCAGTTCTGGAATATTTGTAGAAAATGATACATACTTTAAAGAGAATAGTTTATTAAATCAAAAACATTATGGTGGAACTTTAAAATACGATAGAAAAAAACTTTTTAGCGGTGAAAATTCATCAGATGGTTTGTATTTTTATCTTCAAAATATGAACGATATCGAGTATTCAAACACTAGGTACAATAGTAACAATGATAATTTAGTAAGTGATAAAATATTAGAATCTAAAATAAAATATTTCTACAATACCTCTAACTACAATAGTTATGTTGAGGCTATAAATTATAACGATATTTCTATTTCTAACAACGATCAAGTTATGCAAGTTACACCATCATTTGGATTTCATAAGTATGAAAATAATTTATTTATAAATAAACTTACAAACTCTATTGATTTAAAATATAAAAGGCAAGATAGAAAAGTTGGACTTGGTGCTGACTCGTTTGATTTGGTATTACCGTTTGCTTACAGTAAGTATTTTTTTGACGATTATCTTTTGTTTTCATATTCAAAAACTTTTGATTTTCATCAAATAAACTATACAAATGATATTTTCGATAATAAAAAAGACGGCACACTTATAAATAATAAAGATACAGTTTCTTTAGAAGTGGACCTTTTAAAGCCATTTGAAACTAAAGTTCATGCTTTAAAGTTTAATTTAAAATATGAAAAGCCAACAAAACTAAAAGAAAATGGTGATCTTTTTGGGATAAATTCAAATGATGAAAACCTTACTATTTTCCCTTTTGATGAGAAAAAAGAGAATATAACGCTATCTTTTAATCAGTCATTATTTAATAAAAACAATTTAAACCCGATTGTGAATCATAAAATAAATCAAAAATTAGTTTTTGATAAAAATGGTAGTTCAACTTTTGAAAATCTTGAAAATGAGATTAGTATCAATTTACCATTTGGTAGCTTCTCAAATCGTGTTTTATTTAATCATGACGAAAAATTATTTATTAATTCAAGTTCATCAATGAATTTAAAATTTGATGATTTTTTTACAACATTTGATTATTCATATTCACTGGAAAAAAATGCAACAACACAGATGTATAAAAATGGTCAAAATCTTGAGACAATTACTGGGTATATAGGAAGTAAAGTTTTTAAATACTATACTCTATCATACAAAGAACAGTATGATTTAATTAAACATGAAAGTAAACTAAAAGAATATAAGATGGGAATCGATAAGAGATGTTGGGCGCTTGATTTGTCATTTAAGGATAATATTATAGCGACTGCTACCGTTTCTGATAAAGCTAAAAGACAAAGTATTATTTATGCGACGATAACGCTAAAGCCAATTTTTTCATTTAGCCAAAAATTTATACAAGATGAGAGTGAAGAGTAGATGAGGATTGAGACAAAAGTCGGATTATTTGTTGTTGTTGGATTGTTGATGCTTTTTGGATTATCAACTCAAGTTGGTACATTTCAATTTGGTGCAAAAGATGGATATAAGCTTAATGTTGAAGTTCTTGATGCAAGTGGTTTAGAAAGAAACGCAAAAGTAAAATCAAGAGGGATTGAAATTGGTACAGTTGAGGATTTTTTACTTAAACCACAAAGTGTCCAAATATCTTTATTAATCAATAAAAACATTCAAGTTCCTTTAAATTCTATTGTTGCAATTAAGCAAGAGAGTATGCTTGGGGTTAAATATGTTGATATCGAATTTTCACCTGATGGCATTATTGCTAAAGAATCTGACATATTAACAAAAACAAAAACTTACGCTTCATTTGATCAAACAAGTGATACCATAAATGAGGCTGCTAAAAAATTTGATACTTTTATAGCAAGACTTGATGGGATTATAATTAACAATGAGAAAAATTTTGGAGAGATGATTTATAACTTTAAAGTTGCGGGTGCTGAGTTTAGAGAAACTGGTGCTATGATAAATGCAAGATTACCTCAAGTTCTTACACAGTTTGAAAATGTAGGAACAGAATTTACTAAAACAGGCGTTATGGTAAATGAAAAATTACCCAAAGTACTTGATAAATTTGAGAATGTTGGGAGTGAATTTAGTGCAACTGGAAAATCTATCAATGAAAAATTACCCCCAATTATGGATAAATTTGCAAGAATCGAAGATACATTTCAAGGTGTATTGGATGAAAATAGGGAAACTCTAAAAAGTGCTATTAAAAATGTTGATACTGCATTTGATAGTGTAAATAAAGCTTCTAGTAAAGTGGAAAGCTCATTTGATAAGATTGATAAATATCTAAGCTCAACAACAAAAAGTACACTTGGCGTTGAAGCCAAAGTTGAAAGATTTGCAAAAGACAACTATTCAAAATCATCTTTTGGTATTGATTATTCACCGAAACCCACAATCCATTATTTCGTTGATATAGCAAGTATGGATGATTATAGAGCGGGTAACTCTACAAATATCCATGAAAAAGGTAGAACATTAGTATCAGCACAATATGGGAAAGATTTTAATAACGCTAGACTTAGAGGTGGTATTATCGATAGTACTGGCGGTTTTGGCGCTGATTATTTTATGTTAAACAAGAAATTAAAATTCTCATTTGAAGCATTCGATTTTAATGCTTATAATGATGCTAGAGGAAAAAACACACATCTTAAATCGTATCTTACTTACAATATGAAAAAACATATACAACTCTATACGGGATATGATAATTTTTTAAATCCAGACGCTAAAAATGTATTTTTTGGACTTGGAGTTAAATTTGAAGATGATGATCTTAAATATTTAATTGGAAGCACAGCTTCATCAATTAAGTAGAGTAAATAAATAGTAAATTAAAAAAGGAAATATAAATGTCAATAGTATGTGAATTAGAGTTAAATAATAAAAGAGAGATTTTTGAATTTGATAAAATAGCTAAGCAATCAAATGGAGCAGTTCTCTATAAGATTGGTGACGCTGTTATTTTGGCTTCAGTAGTTAGTGAATTTGATAATCCAGTAAGTGAAGATTTTACTCCACTTACCGTTCAATATATAGAAAAAAGTTATGCCGCTGGAAAAATTCCAGGTGGATTTGTAAAAAGAGAAGGGAAACCTAGTGATATTGAAACACTAACTTCACGGATAATTGATAGAAGTTTAAGACCATTGTTTCCACAAGGGTATGTTTATCCAACAACTATCACCGTGATGGTTTTAAGTGTTGATAGAGAGCTTGATCTTCAAGTTTTAGCACTTAATGCTGCTTCTGCTGCACTTTATGTTTCAGATTTACCTATAAAAAAATCTATTTGTGGAGTGAGAATTGGGAAAATAAATAACAATCTTGTAATAAATCCAACCCATTCACAAATGCAAAACTCAACAATAGATTTGTATTTAGCAGGTAGTAAAGATGAACTTTTAATGATTGAGATGCAAGCTTTAAGTGATGAAGAAATTATTGAATCATCTGCTGAGGCTTTTGTAAAAAAACATAATATAAATGATATTTGCGAAGATGAATTGATTGATATTATAGCTTTTGCACAAGATTATTTAAAAATTGCAAACACAACTTATGAAAAAACTTTTGAAACCGTTATGAAAAATAAAGTTGAAGTTGAACTTGTAACTAAGCAAATTTCAGATGAACTCTTGTCTTATGTTACGACAAATTTTCAAGATGAAACTTTACTCGCAATAAAAAAATTAGCAAAAAAAGAGAGAGCTGTTGAGCTTAAAGAGTTAGCAAAAAAAATATCACAAAATCAATATTGTATTGATAATGAAATTCCATTCGCAGATGTTTATGAAGCAGTATCTATTCTTAAAAAAGAGATAGTTAGAAAAATGACTGTAAATAAACAAATAAGAGCAGATGGAAGAGGATTAAAAGAGGTTAGAAATATATCTATTGAAACAAATATATTGCCATCAGCTCATAGTAGTTGTTTATTTACAAGAGGTGAAACACAAGCTCTTGTAATTGCTACTTTGGGAAATGAAAAAGATGCTCAAATGTATGAAGTGTTAGGGCAAAAATCAACTTCAAATGAAAATTTTATGGTTCATTACAATTTCCCTGGATTTAGCGTTGGTGAAGCTAAACCAATTTTTGGTGTAGGCAGACGAGAATTGGGGCATGGAAATTTAGCAAAAAGATCTCTTCAAAGCTCAATTGATAAAGATTTTGGTGATACAGTAAGATTGGTTTCTGAAATTTTTGAATCAAATGGAAGTTCTTCTATGGCAACTGTTTGTGGAGGTTCTTTGGCACTAAAAGGTGCGGGTGTGCCAATTACATCACTGATTGCAGGTGTTGCAATGGGAGCCATGTTTGAAGATGATAAATATGCTATATTAACTGATATTATGGGTTTAGAGGATCACGATGGTGATGTGGATTTTAAGGTATCTGGTACAAAAAACGGGATAACTGCACTTCAAATGGATATAAAACTTGGTGGCGTAACTTTAGAATTTTTAAAAGAAGCACTTTATCAAGCAAAAGAGGGGAGAGTGCATATTTTAAATATCATGGAGGTTGCTTCAGTTGAGATAATTACCAGTAATGCACTACCATTAATTGATCAGTTTAAAATTGACCCATCAAAAATATTCGCAGTTATTGGTAAAGCTGGATCTGTAATTAGAGAAATAATTGAAAAGTTTGAAGTAGCAATTGATTTAGATAAAGATACTGGAAATGTTAAGATCACAGGGAAGGAACAAAAAAATATCTATGAAGCCGGAGAATATATAAAGAATATCTCATCCAACTCAAAAGGATTTGTAAAGAAAGAGAAAATTAATTTCGAAGATTTATATAATGAGGGTGAAATTGTAAAGGGTAAAGTATTGAGATTAACTGATTTTGGTGCTTTTATTGAATTAAGTAAGGGTGGAGAAGGGTTGCTACATATTTCTAAGGTTTCAAAAGAGAGAGTATTGAATATAAGTGATGTGCTAAGGGAAAATGAAGATATTGAGGTAAAAATTCTAAAAGTTTCAAAAGATAGAATAGAGCTTGCTAACCCACTGATTTAGGTTTATTTAAAAATAATAAGATATAGTTTACTTCATAAAGTAAATAATAAGGAATAATATGAAACTTTTGATTGTAGATGATTCAACTATGCTAAGAGATATGCTTACATATGCTCTAAATGAAGGTGGATACACTGATGTTACTGAAGCTATTGATGGTATGGATGGTATAGAAAAAGCAAAAAAAGTCACATTTGATTTAATTATTAGTGATGTAAATATGCCAAATATGGATGGTATTACTATGATTAGTGAAATTAGAAAGTTACCACAATATTCAAAAACACCAATTTTAGTTTTAACAACAGAGAGAGGTGATGAGATTAAGGTTAAAGGTAAAGCAGCTGGTGCAACTGGTTGGATTGTTAAACCATTTGTTCCTGATCAGTTACTAAAAGCTGTTAATATAGTTCTTACTAGAAAGTAATTTAGAAATAATTAATTTATAAAAAGGTGTAAAAATGTCTGGATTTGATATTTCAATGTATAGGGATATGTTCTTGGAGGAAGCGACTGAATTATTTGAGTCTGCTGATAATGTTTTGCTTGTCGCAGAAAAAAATGGTTCACTTACTGATGATGAAATGGGGCAACTATTTAGAGATGTACATACATTAAAGGGCAGTGGAGCGTCAGTAGAGCTTACTTATTTTGCTGAATTTACTCATGATGTTGAAAATCTAATGGATAAATTGAGAAATCATAAAATAAAGTTTATACCAGAAATGGCTGGTACTTTAATGGATGGTCTTGATGTGATGAAAGAAATTTTACAGTTAGAAAATAATGGACAAATGGATAGAGATACATTTGAGCAAATGTCTAATGAACTTTTATTGGCAATCAGGGCATATATTAATGGTGGAATGACTGAAGCTACTAATTTAAAAGTAGTTAATGATGAATTAGCAACAGATTATAAAATTACCCAAAAACAAATTCAAGTTAAATCATCTAGAAAATCTACTTCTTATGGCTTTTTTGGTGAAGATGAGATGAGTGATGATTTGGAAAATAATGATTTTGGATTTTTTGATTCAGCGGATGAGATTACACCAGAAAGTATTATGGAACTTAATTTGAATACTGACGTTAAAAATAAGTTGACTACAAAAGAAGATTCAACCAAACAAGCAATAAAACCTGTTGCAATAGCTCCTATAATTAGTGAAAGAAAACTTGATATTTCTGGTGGGGAAGAGAATGATAATAGTAAAAAATCTTCTTCTACTAATAATATTAGAGTTAATCTTGACAAGATAGATAATCTTATGAATAATGTTGGCGACTTGGTTATTACAAATGCAATGTTAACACAATTTGCTTCTACTATAAGTGAAGCAAAAACAAGAGGATCCGTACTTGAAAGATTAGAGTTGCTTGAGCGACATATAAGAGAGATGCAAGATTCAATCATGAGTATTAGAATGGTTCCTATGGAATCAATTTATTCAAAATTCCCAAAAGTTGTAAGGGATATATCTAAAAAACTAAATAAAAAAGTTGAATTTAAACATGATGGGGATTCTGTTGAAATTGATAAAGCCATGATTGAGGGTTTAACTGATCCACTCATGCATATTATTAGAAATTCGTTAGATCATGGTCTTGAGGTTCCAGAAGTTAGAAGAGCTAATGGAAAAAATGAAACAGGAATTATTAGTATTTCTGCTGAACAAGCCAATGGTCAAATGATTATTACAATAAAAGATGATGGAAAAGGGATTGATCATGAGAGGGTTGCACAAAAAGCACTTGAGAATGGTTCAATAGATGAAAATCAGTATAAACAAATGAGTTCAAATGATAAAGCAATGCTTATTTTTGGAGCAGGTTTGAGTACGGCCGAGCAAGTTACTGAGATTTCTGGAAGAGGTGTTGGTATGGATGTTGTTAAGACAAATATACACAAGCTAGGCGGAATAATAAAATTAGATACAGAAATAGGTGCTGGAACAACAATTATTATTATGTTGCCGTTAACACTTGCAATACTTGATGGACTTGATATTGCTGTTGGTAGAATGAAATATATTTTACCTTTGAGTTCTATTGTTGAATCTCTTCAACCTACACACGAAATGATTAAAAAAATTGGTGATGGAACGCAAGATTTATTGATGCTTAGACAAGAATTCATTCCAATTGTGAGGCTTTATAAGCTGTTTCACATTGAGCCAAAATATGAAAAACTTGAAGATGGTATGTTAATAGTTGTAAAATCAGGAAATCAAAAAATAGCAGTATTTATAGATGAATTTTTACATCAACATCAAGTTGTTGTGAAGCCATTAGATAAAAATTTTAAAGCTGTAACAGGAATTGGTGCTGCAACTGTTAGAGGTGATGGAAGTATAGGTTTAATTTTAGATATTGTTGGTTTGATTGAGGTTCAAAAAGATTTCGATCACGGAAACTTAAGAATGGACAATGTAGCTAAAAAAGTTTCATAATATGGTTGAATCAGCACAGTTGCATGATAGAGTAAAGAGGATACTTTATTCTATGGCTGGCATAACTCTTACTGAAAATAAAGACATTATGATAGCTAATCGTCTTGATAAATTAATTAGAAATACTGGTTTTAATGGGAATATATCTCAACTTCTTGATGAAATTGAGCATAATAAAAAATTTACAACAGAATTTATAAATACATTTACTACAAATAAAACACATTTCTTTAGGGAAGATTTCCATTTTGTTGATTTAAGAGATAGAGTTTTACCAATGTTTGAAAAACTAAATAGTGAAATAAAGATGTATTGTTCAGCGTCTTCAACTGGCGAAGAGCCTTATTCTATGGCTATAACGGTAAAAGAATTTAGCAGTACATTGAGGGCTTCAATTGTTGCAACAGATATTGATACTGAAGTTTTACAATATGCTGTAAATGGTGTTTATAGATTTCAAAAAAGCTCGAAAGAATTTCCAGAATGGATTAAGCCACAAAAATATTTTAAACGACGCATACAGAAAAATCTAATCGGCGATGAGATTTTAATTAAGGTAAATGATGATATTAAAAGTATGGTTACATTTGGGAAGATGAATCTTAATGATGATGAATACCCATTTGATGATGAATTTTTTGATGTTGTTTTTTGTAGAAATGTTTTGATATATTTTTCATCAGAAGATCAAAACAAAATTTTAAAAAAATTATTTAGATTACTTAAAATTGGAGGCACCTTGTATCTTGGACATTCTGAATCACCACAAGATTTAATTAACCACTCAAAAAGGGTTGGTCAAAATATATTTGTTAAGCAAAGGAATATTTTATAGTGATAACGCTAGGTCATAAAGATGGAAGTATTGAGAAAATGTCACTTGCTAGAATAACACAAGTCGTGAAAGGATATAAAACTCATACTATCATTGGAGGGGAGTTTGCTATTGTTAAAGATGTTGATGATATAGCATTTAAAACGCTTCTCGGTTCTTGTGTAGCTATTATTTTTTATGATAAAGTTCAGCAAATCAAAGGAATGAATCATTTTTTACTCCCTTCCACAAGTAATAGTAATGAAGATATGAAATACGGATTATATTCTGTTGAAGCTATGCTTAATGAGATGTATAAGATGGGTTGTAGAAAAGAAAATATGGCTGCTAAAATATCTGGTGGTGCTGATATTGTAAATGTTACTTTGTCTTCAAAGAGTATTGGACATAGAAATGTTGAATTTGCAATGGATTTTTGTGCAAGTGAAAAATTCAGAATTATTTCTAATCATACTAGAGGAACTGATGGTAGGGTTATTTTGGTAGCAAATAGATTTGAAACATTTATTAAAACAGTTGATAATAATAGCACAACAAGCCAAGTGATGGCAGATGAGAAAAAACTGCAACAAGAGTTGTCAATAAGAAAACCAGCTATTTCAGAATATAGTAATAACACAGATTTATTTGGATTAAATAACAAACAAGAACAAGAGATGGAGATAGAACTCTTTTAAGGAAGTTAAATGTATACGATTTTGGTTATTGATGATTCCCCATCAATGCGTAGGATACTTAAAGATATTATAAATAGTATGGATGATTTTGAGGTTATCGATACAGCTTCTGATGCATATGATGCAAGGGAAAAAATAAAATTACATGAACCAGATATGGTAACTATTGATTTAAATATGCCAAAAATGGATGGAGCTGTATTTTTAAGAAATTTAATGAAATTACATCCAATGCCAGCAGTTGTAATTTCAAGCGAGAATGCAAGACAAAGTGATATTTTTGATGATGGAGCAGTTGGATTTATTGAAAAGCCAATTCTTGGTGAATCAATGCTTATATTTAGCGATAGAGTTAAAGACACTCTTATGAAGCTTACGTTTTTATTGCAAAGGTATACTTTAAAAAAACCAAAAACAAAATCAAAGGTTTCGTTGACTCATTCAAAATTAGAACATTTTGCTGAAGTTGAAAGAAAAATTCATCCAGATGAAGTTTTACCATCAACTCCAGCATCACTTTTTGGTTCTAAAATAATTGGAATTGGATCTTCAACTGGTGGTGTTGAATCATTACTTAAGGTATTTCAAGCATTGCCGTCTGGATTGCCGCCAATTATTATGACACAACACATACCTTACGGATTTTCAAGTTCTTTTGCTCAAAGATTAAATACATATTCTCAAGTAGATGTTTGTGAAGCGACAAGCGGAATGATACTTCAAAGAGGATGTGCTTATTTAGCACCAGGAAATATGCATCTAACGATAGAAAAAAAAGGCAATGACTACGTAACGAAGCTTTTAGATACAGTAAAAGTTAGCAGACATAAACCCAGTGTAGATATTATGTTTAGAAGTATTAATAATACAGTTGGTGGTGGTGCCATGGCTGTAATTATGACTGGAATGGGTGATGATGGAACTATCGGTATTAAGGAATTATTTAAAAATGGAGCATATACTTTAGCCCAAGATGAAAAAAGTTGTGTTGTATTTGGTATGCCAAAACAAGCTATCGAAGCTGGTGCAATAAAAGATATTTGTTCACTTGATGAGATAGCAAAATATATAATTGAATTTGCTAATGGAAAAAGGAAATAAAGAGTGATTAAATTTAGTGCAGAATATTTTGAAAATAGTGCGGTTAGTTTACAAGAAATTGTAGATGAAAATATAAAATGTATTGAGCAATTATTATTACTTAAATATAAAACTTATGAAAATTTTGTTGTGCCGTACCAGCTTTTAGGTGAAAATATTAATAATTTTATAACACCAGTTTACCACTTGGATAGTGTATGTAATAGTGAAATAACACAAAAAGTATATGATGATTGTTTACCAATTATTTCATTGTATCATAGTAAATTATCACAAAATGATAATATATATAGTGCTTTTAAAGATATACAGTATAAATATAAAATCACTTTAAATATTGAACAAAATAAAGTTTTGGAAAATGAAATTAGAGATTTTAAACTTGGTGGCTGTGAACTTAGTGTTGAATTAAAAAAAGAACTCGAAGAGCTTGATTTGAAGTTAAGTAAACTTGCAAAAAAATTTTCTCAAAATTTACTTGATGCTACAAATTCTTGGGAGATGTTTTGTTCTGAAGATGATGTTGTAGGGATGCCAAATGATGAAAAAGAAAGAGCAAAAATTTCAACATATGATGATGATAAGCAGTATAGATTTACACTTCATATGCCATCATATATGGCATATATGACATATGGTTGTAGTAGAGAAAAGCGAGAAGAAATTTACAAAGGTTACTCAACAAGAGCCCCGGAAAATGGGAAGTTGATTGAAGAAATTTTATTACTTAAGGATAGAAAAGCGAAAATTCTTGGTTTTGACAATTTTTCACAGTATTCATTAAGTACAAAAATGGCAAATCAGGAATCTGAAGTTTTAGATTTTTTAAAAAATATTGCTTTAAAATCAAAAGAAAAAGCTATCGAAGAACTTGATGAATTGAAAACATTTGTTAATAAATTTGATGTTATCGATGAACTAAAAAGTTACGATTTGACATATTATAGCCATAAACTAAAAGAGGAAAAATACTCAATTGATGATGAATTTTATAAACCTTATTTTAAAACAGATATTACACTTAAAGGTGTTTTGGATTTTTTAAATCAATTGTTTAGAATAGAGTTTAGAGAAATAAAAGAGGATACTTGGAATGATAAGGTATTAGTTTATGAACTGTATGAAGATAATGTAATCTCTGGGAAAATATATTTTGATCTGGAATCAAGGGATGAAAAAAAAGGTGGCGCATGGATGCACAACTGGCACAACAGATATGTTCTAAATGGTAAAATACAGCTGCCAACTGCTTTTGTGGTGTGTAATTTTTCACCATCAACAGATACAACACCATCTCTTTTAACACACAATGAGGTAACAACTTTGTTTCACGAATTAGGACATGCTATACATCATCTATTTACAAAAGTTGATGAGCCATTTGTAAGTGGAATAAATGGTGTAACATGGGATACTGTGGAGTTTCCATCGCAATTTTTAGAATATTTTGCTTATGAAAAAGAAATTTTAAAAATGTTTGCAAAACATCATAAAACCGGTGAAGTGCTAAGTGTTCAAGATATTGACAAACTAATTGAAACAAGAAATTTTCAATCCGCCCTTGCTACTCTTAGACAAGTAGAATTTGCATTGTTTGATTTTATGCTATACCAAAAGCCAACAGACGAAGAAGGTGTTCATAAACTATTAGATGAGATTAGAGAACACTACGCAGTGATTATGCCGCCAGTTTATAATAAATTTCAAAATGGGTTTTCACATATTTTTGGGGGAGGGTATAGTGCTGGGTATTACAGTTATAAGTGGGCTGAAGTTTTAAGTGCTGATGCGTTTTATGTATTTAAAGAAAATGGATTATTTAATAAGAATATAGGCGATAAATTTAAAAATTTAGTTTTAGGAAAGGGCGGTAGTATAGACATGAATCAATTATTTTTTCTTTTTGCTGACAAAAAACCAGATGTTGACTCTTTGTTGAAAATTGATGGAATTATTAGTTAATTTTCGATAAAATTTTACCCACAATATTATGAAGGATTTTTAATGACAAACCAAGAAACAATAGAAAAATTAAATGACGCTTTAAACCGTCTTATTGACGCTTATGAAATTTTACAACAAAAACATGATGAAGCAAATGAAAAAATAAATGATTTAATTGCTAAAAATAGAGATCTTGAGTTTAAACTTACAGATGTAAATACAACAATAGATACTAGAGAAAATAAAATGGATGGTATGCTTAATAAAATACATAAATTGTTAAGTTCTTCAAAACCAGAAACACAGGAGAAATCATCTGAATTTAAAGTAGAATTTAATGATAGTATAAATACAAATGGTAGTATTTTGGATATTAAACTTGATGATGATAGGGTTGAGCATAAGCAAGACGAAAAAACAAGTAAAATTGACTTGGGACGCATGGAATCATTACTTAATGGTTTAAATAAATAAGGTAATTACTCAATTGCTTTATTTGGTTAGTGATTATGATTTACTAAATGAATTTCGTTTATCTTCTATTGACATGTTTGAAACTCATCTGAATTCAATGGCTCCTTCATTATGTGAATATCATTTTGAAAATATTGTTTTATATTCTGATATTCATCAATATCTTAATAAAAATCAAATCGCAAAAGAGTTTTATTTTGGAGACTTTAGAATGTATATTGATTACGAAAATAATATTTACATTGAAAAGGATGATAACTACAACTCAGATGATGATGTTTTAGAGTTATGGTAAGCTCTGATGAAAAACAATCTTTTGATAGTAATTTCAACCGAGAATAAAGATTCAATTTTAAAATTTCCATTATTGTATGGTGGAGTATCAATTCCAAGAGATTATTGGAAACGAGTTTGTATAATTTTTTGGGGCGCTTCAATTTTAAGTGTCAAACATAATGTGGAGATAAGACAAAAGATTTTAAGCATTAAAGAAGAAGGCGTTGAGTTTAGTGCTTGTATTGTTTGCTCTAATGAATATGATGCAGTTGAAAGTTTGTCACAAATAGGGATTGTTTCAAACCATACCGGAGAGCTTTTAACAAAAGCGCTTAAAGATGATAAGCTTTGGGCAGTATTGACTGTTTAAAATATTTTCTTTGCATTTAGTTTATTATTTTGTCTTGAAAACTATAAATTACAAATTATTATTAATAAAATTAATTAATTAAAATTTAAGAGGAAGAAATGAAAATAATCATATTGGTAGCAATTATAATAATATTAATATTGACTTTGATTATACTAAAAAAACAAAAAAATACAAACTATTACAAAAATAAACAAAAAGGCGATGAATACGAAAAAAAAGTAAATGATTACTATAAAAATTTAGGATATGAAACAATAGAAAATGGAAAAAACAAAGGATTACAAGATAACGGAATAGATATAATAGCAAAAAAAGAAAATGAAATTTTATTAATTCAATGTAAAAATTGGAATACAGAAAACAAATACAGAATAAGAGAAAAAGAAGTAAAAGAATTTTACGGAGCATGTCAATTTTTTATGGAAGAAAAAAAAATAAATAAAGAAATAACAATATGTATATATGCAATACCAGAAATAAAAATAATAAACAATAGAGCACTACAAATATTTAAAAAACATATTAAAAAATGTAAATATCAAATAATTTAAATGGCCAATAAGGAGTTGATTAATTCTCCTTATTGTTAATGCTAATAAAGTGGAAGTAATAAAACAACACACAATAAAAACAAAACTATTAAAAGTTTCTTATGCAAAGAAAATCCTTTTTATAAAGTCCGACCCTTTAAAATCCCACTAATAAAAAAAGGTGGCTATGAACCACCTTAATTTAAATCCCTCTAAACGGTAGTTAATCAGACCACCTAAGAAATTCTTTGCATAAAACAATAGGATTGTATCAAAAAATTAATATAAATTCAATAGAAATAATCTAAAAATATCTTTTTTGAATTTCTTTATCTAAAACATACAAATGATTTATATCTTCTTTTTCTGTATTTAACCTATTTTTATAATTAACAAGTTGAAAATCTGATAATTTGGAAAGAATAGGACGGAATTTAGTAATTTTAAAAGTTTCTTTATTAATATTCCAAGTATGAACACCATCAAGAAAAACATTAAGAAATTTAGAAGAAACAGGAACAAATTTAACATATTTTAAATGAATTCTATTATCAACAATTTTGCGAGAATTCAAAACAAATTCAGTATTTTTAGCCCAAATAATATCATCTTGAAGTAATCCATCATCATCAAAATGACGATAATTTATAATTGTTTTATCAAAACTATAATAAATAAAACCACAATCAATAAGCCTTTTAATCTCTTTTAAATCATTTCCAAATTTATATTTAAAATAATATCTAACCTTACGATAAAGAGAAAGATTGCAAAGTGTACGAGATGTCAAAAATCTTCTTATACGATGTTTTACATACCAATAAACAGAATATTGAATTTTTGTATCGTCTTCGTTTTTAAAACTTTTTAAAATATATTTCATTACATAGCCAACTGCACCGCCTTTTTCCTTAAACCAAGTGTATCTAAAACCAATACCGCCAATATTTGCACCCCAAGTCGATTTATTAGTAAAATATTCATAAAACTTCTTTTTAACATCTAAAATTGCAGAAACAGGAAGAAATAACATACAATGTAAGTGAGGAACTCCACTTTTATGAGGTTCGTAGACCCTAAAATAAGTAATCTTATAAGTATCTCTTGATTTTTGAAATATTTGTAAATTAGTAAAGTTATTCCAAATACTAGTTAGAGATTTAGCTGTAGTATTTGGGGAAATGTAATAATTTCCATATTCATCTTTTTTATGATACTTAGCAGGAGCTGTAATAGTGATAAAAACGGGTTTTAATCCTAAATCTTTGGCATTTGCAACAAGAGAATTAACACGATTATTAATTTCAGCAAAATATTTTTTAGGATTTAAGTTAGCACTATAAACAGAGCTTAAAAAATCATCATTTTCAGGAGTTAAAAAACAATTTGATTTATATTTTCTTAAATATTCTTTTTGAAAATCAATTTTTCTATCAATTTCTATTATGTCAGTTTGTGAGATACCGTAAATCTCCATTTTTTAACCTTTTTAATTTTGTTTTATCAATTTAAACCACTATAAAATAGGGGTGTAGTAACTTTTTTAAAAGTAAGCAAGGCTTTTTTGTTCGTTGCGGTGCGGTAGCTCCTCACTCTCAAAAAAGCTTTTATTTCTCTTTTTTCTCTTAATTTTTTATTTAGTATTCAAAATATTTGCTAAACTCCAAAATTTAGAGCGAATAATTTTTTTATTAGATCGTTCTATATTTTGAATTTTTAGAAATGCAGTTTCGGTAGCCGAAAGAAATTTATTAAAATCCCGACAAGCATCAGAACAATAATCTTTAGTTCTACCTTTTCCATTTTGAACAACATTAGAGCCACAAACAGGACAAATAGTTTTAGTACCGAAACTCATTTTTAAAACCTTTCTAGTATCATCTTATCTATTTAGAAATTCAGCAGTCCCAAGGAACTTACTAAGTAAAAATCCTTATCCAAACCAAAAAAACAATCATCTATTTAATACGGATTTGTTTCTTTTTTTGGGAATACAAAAAAAGAAATCTTATTTGGTAGTATTCAAATCTAAAGTTTTATTAACTTCTAAATCGTCCACGAGCTCAAAAACAATAGATAAATTATTTTGATTAGTAGTAGTTGATTTAGACTTAAAAAACCACCCAAGATATGGAATATCCATTAAAAATGGAACACCTGTCAAACTATCATCTTTTGTGGTTTGATTAATCCCAGTAAGGACAAAAAGAACACCTTTTTCAATATAAAAATTTTGTTTAATAGTTTTAGAAGATGTTACAGGCTGATTATTAACATTTGAAAGAATTGAAGATAATTTTAAATCTAAATCAAGAGATACAAAGCTACCAATAAAAGAGGGAGTAATATCTATAAAAAGACCTACATCTTTATAATTTATTGAAGTTGTAGTTTTGCTAGTATCATCATTTAGAACAGTTGTAGCAGTAGGTACAGGAATATTTTGGGCAATATGAAAATTTATAAGTTTATTATCTCTAAGGGTAAGAATAGGGGAGCTCACTAAATCAGAGCTTCCCGAAGTATTTAATAATTTTATAAAAGTATAAAAATTAGATGTTTGAGTTGATGGAATATTATTACCAACAGTATAAGGAGCTGAAACCATATTAAAAAAAAAATTTGTACTATCTGAATTTGATAAATTGATTTTATTTTCCAAACCAAATTCATTTAATTTTTTTAAATTTGTATCTAAAATCGTAATTTTCAATTTTAACTGTTTTGGTAAAAAATCAATACTTTTTAAATAAGAAGATATAAAATTAAAATCATCAATAGATGATAAAATAAAAAGTGTTTTACTAAAAGAGATATAATTGAATTTAATATTAGGATAAAAACTTAAAAAATTTTCAATATCTTTATAATCAAGATAATTAAAAGTTATAGAATTTAATAATGGCTTAATAGAAGTATTGTTATCAAAATTATTTACTAAAGACTTAACTATATAAAAACTATCATTTTGATTTTCTAAAATTAAATTCTTATTAAATAGTAAAGCATTTAAAGAAGAAAGATAATCAGATTGTTTCAAATCCTTAGAAATTAAAAAAGTAAAATTGGAGTTTTCTATATCTTTATCAAGAATTATATTAATTTTATTTAAACGAGAAACAATAGTTAAATAATCTTTAATTGAAATATTTAAAAAATCAGCAAATAAAAAATTAAATAAAAATAATAAAAAAAATAATTGCTTCATTTTAAAAACTTATTAATTTTATATAAGGAAGTGGTAACAGAATAAAAAATAATTTGAGTTACATTATCATCTAATATAATTTTAGAATTATAAGAAGAATTAGAGGAGGACAAAAAAGTTTTAAAATCATCAAAAGAATAATTTTTATTATTAAAATTACAACCCAATAAATTATCACAAGTTACAGAAAAAACTAAATTATCATCTTTTGACATTATATTAAAATTATCAATATTAACAGGTTTATCAATTGGAACAGGATTAAAAGATCGTAAATTTTCTTTTTTTGAAACATCAGGAAAAAAAGAAGTAATATTTTTATCAACAAAAGAAGAATTAGGATTATCAAAATAAACGGGTGTAGAATTAACATCAAAAGAAGTTTGATTGGAATTTGATTTATTAATCAAAGAATTAAAAACATAATAAAAAATAAAAACAACAAAAATAAAACCAATAAAAATAAATTTAATATATTTAAATAAAATAGATTTTTGATTAGAAATATTACCACTTTGATATAAAGAAAATACATCATTCTTAAGTGTCAAAGTAATTTTTTCAAAAAAATCAGCTTTACGCATAGAAAAAGAAGAAAACTTTTTAAAAGTTAATTGTTTAGAAAATAATTTTTTAGAGCGAGGTTGTGCCTCAATAAATATTTCAGGTACAGCCCTATATTTGCTATGAATTAATGTCTTATTTTGAGTAATTAACAAAATTTCATGGAATAAATGACGATGATATGTAAGCCAAAAAACTTTAACAGTATCTTCTTTAGAAAAAAAATCATGACATTCATCAAAAACAAAAAAAGCCCTGTAATAACCTTTTTCTTTTGAAAATTTTATCAATTCATCATCTACATTATCACTATTTTTTGAAATATTATAAATTGTATGTAATTGTTTTAAAAATAAATAAAAATCATCTATATCAAATTTTAAAAAATCAATTGAACTATTTGGAAAAACATTAAAATTTAAACCACCAATATTTGAATAAATAACATCAAATTCACTAGGATTTAAATCGGAAAGTAAATTATAAATTTTATCAACAGCAAAATAAGATTTTCCACTTCCAGGAAAACCAACAAGTAAAGTAATCACTTAAAAATCCTTTATTAAGAGCGAATGAATGCCAAAATTTGCTTAACAATAAAGCCACTAATGATAAAACTAAGAAAAACATTTAAACCAGCTATAAAACCAAGATAACAAGCAACATTAAGAGATGAAGATACAAGACCGTAACCTAAAGTAACTTTTGAAAGAAAAAAGCTAATCATAGTATTTATAGCAGTATAAAAAACACCTATAAGAGCAATTTTTGTAACAATTGGATTTTTAGCAATAATCCCTAAAAATTCAAGAATAATAGTAAAAATAGCCAACATCAAACAGTCCTAAAAACAACAATAAATCCAGCGATATAACCTGCAAATAGAAAAATATCTCTAATTAATTGTATATTTCCAGAGCCTAATTTGGAAATATTAAAAACCTCATAAGAACGACCACGAACAGAGAAAATAATTGGAGCAGGAGCACTACAATTAGAACTAATTAGAATTTTAGAATTAGATTTAAAACCACTATCAGCATAATTAGAAATGGAACTATTTAAAGAAGTATAATCACTAGAATTGTTACTATCAAATTTATGATTTTTTGCTAAACCCTCCAAAGAAGTATCTTTATCAGTTTCTTTAGTAAAAAAATCACTAATCTTTTGAAAAAAACCAGTTATATTTGACAACATAGAAGTATTATCAATAATTTTATTTAAGTAAGGAGTGTAGTCAATAGAATTAGAATTAGAACCACAAGCATTTTTAGCAGATGTTGCAGTTTGACTATCAATAGCTATCTCACTAAATTTAAAATAAGGAGCTGACATTGTAAAAACATAAGGAACATCAGCCAAATTTTTAACATTATATAACCATAAATAACTATAAAAAGATGTTATATTTGCAGGTAGACAAGGAATATCATTAACTAAAATAACATTATTTGTTAAAATACCACCATCATTCATTTTGGTGATTAATCTTTCATCATCCCTACTTGATATACCTTTACTTTGTACAAATTCACCACTATCAAAAGAAGAGGTGTACATAATTAAAGATGGAATATTGCCACCACAAGCGACACTCGAACTATCATAAAATTGAAATGGTGTCCAAACTTCATCTAATGAGGAATCTTGAGCAGTATTTAATGAATTTAACAAAAATTCTTTACCTGTTTTTTTACCAATACAAGTTATAGTTAAATTAACGCCAAACAATGAAATAGCAAAAAATAAAAAAATAAATGTTAATTTAAACATAATTAAAACCTATCTTTAAATAATGAAAGTGGTGCAGTTATACCCCAAATAATAAAACCTATATTAAATACTAAACTAAAAAAATAATTAAAAGTTTCATTATCAATCAATGGATAAATTGGCATAAGACTAGCAAAAAGATTAGTAACAAAAAATAAAAATAAAAATGTTAATTTCATTGAGAAATCCTATATAATAAAAAAGTAGCACATATAAGACCACTTAAGCCATATAATAAATTTAATTGATAAACATCCAAATTTGTATTAGAAGTATATTTGGAAATATAATCATCAAAATATGGTTTTGGAATTTGATTAATAATAGGATGATTTTGGGCAACATTATCATAAACCCATTCAGTAATATTGTTATCAAAAATATATTTATTAACGGAAGGAAATAAATCAATGTGCGAAGAATTAACAACACAATTTGGAACATTAAAAAAAACTTTTGTGTCAGTATAAATTGGGCGGTCATTTAATTGTGTTCCTGTATTAGCAGTCCACCACATAGAAAATTTTGAACCTTCAGCAAGTTGATAACCAACAGTAAAATCATTATAATATTTTAAAAAATAAACACTATAAACACATTGATACGAACCATTAACATATACAACAGTTGAATTTGCACCAAATAAAAAGCTTGTAAAAATAAAATAGATAAAAAATAATTTTAACATTTATAAACCTTTTAGTAAAAAGGGCAGTAAAACCGCCCAAAAATTAAAGTAATGATTTGATTCGTTTGAAACCAAAAATTACAACATAAACGCCCAAAATAGCAGTAAAAACAACAGTTACATCTGAAATAATACCAGCAGTATCAGGAGCAGAAATAGCCCCGAAAGAGCTAGTTGAAGCAACAGCTAAAACACCAACAGCCAACAAACCTTTTTTTACAGAATTAGACATAATGAACCCCTTTTAATTTATACAGTGGGCTTACATTCTATTACGGTTAGAAATGCCACCGCTTAAGAAACTAAAACAATCTTTGATATATCATCTACTTTAAATTTAAAATTGTCAGCATTAAAATATGGTAAGAGTAAATCTTTTCCAATATATTCAATAAACTTTTTATATTCAACAAGTAAACGATTATCGTCAAGAGTTATCTGAACAAGTTGAGAAATAGGGGTTATAGTCTTAACTTTTTCACCCATTACAATTTTGTCTTTAGTAACAAATAAAATAAATTTAAGCTTCAAAGAACTTGAATATTTTATTTTTTCGCCATCTTTTGTAATCATTTCACCAGCCTCAACCAAATCAACACCATCAAGTTTTCCAAATAAGTAATTGCCATGTTGTGATATTTCAACCTTTTTCATTTTCTAATCCTTTGTTTTTATTTATTGGGCTTACATTTTTAAAAATGCCAAAATCATGTTTTTTAATATCTTTTAAATTATGAGTTTTTAAAAAATTTCGCAATAAAAGAGGGCGTGTAATAGTAAATTTCAAATCACTTTTAGAAACATAATCAATAATAAATAACAAATCTTTTTTAGAATAACCATCAATATTTATTAAATGATTAATAGATTTTAAATTTTTTGAAATATCAACAGATGAAGTTGCAGGGATTTTTTGAAAAAAATAATTAAAAACATCATTAATTAATTCAAGTTCCAAACTACTACGAGTAATTAAATTATAATTACGATTTTTAGGAAATAAAGGCTTAAGCGTATTAATAGAATAAACATAAGTAGAAATATTTTTTTTATTAATAGATTTTTTAATTTGTCTTGAAATGTATAAATTTTCAATTAAAACTTTAAAACAATTTGCAATGGTGTTATTACATTTTATGCCAATTTCGTTTTTAATGTCAATATTCAAAATATCGTATTTATCACAAGTAAGTGCAATATAATTTAATAATCTAAAAGCAGTATTTGAAATATTTTTATCAAATAATGCGTAAGATAAAATATTTTGATAATTATGGTTTAACTGTAATAATTCTTTTTTCATAGTTGAAGTATACATTTTGTCTTGAAAACTATAATTTTCAAAGTTTTATTTATCATTTCTTTGATAGACTATTTGGTTTAAAAATAAATATAAATTACAACAAATGGATTCATATGAAATATCTACTTGACAATAAAGAAAATGTAACACAAAGTTTGCTTTTTTGGTGTGATAGATTTATGAGAAATAAACTCACAAACTTATCAAATCGGCATATTAAAGATAAAGATTTATTTAATCAAATTCTGCAAAAACTTTCAAATGGAACTCAAACTATTTATGAATTACAGATAATTATCAAAGATGCTAGAAATTTAGGGCTTAGTGGGATTAATACATATTTTAATCCAATTTATAAGTTGTATAACTATTTAATCCCTTTAAAGCTTAATTCATTAAAGGATATCGACGAGGATATTTTGAGTGATTTTTTGGCAACTTCCACAAGTAATCTTTCAGATGCATCAAAAAAGAATCATCGAATCGCTATTGTTTCATTTTTTGGTTATATAGATAAACAAAATTATGCACTTAATGGAGAAGCTCAAAATCACGCTTACCTGTATAATATTGAACTTAAAAATTGGGGTGGAATCAAAGGTAAAAGTGGTACAAAACTCCCCTCTTTTATGAATGAAAATGAGATTAAAAGATTTTTAGAGGCCATTGAAGTTTTCCCTTTTAGTTTAAAACTTCAAGCAAGAAATAAAATAATTATAAAAATTATTATATACACAGGAATCAGAGTTTCTGAAGCTATAAGTATCAAGCTCAAGGATATTCACAAAGAGGATAAGATTTATATGATTCAAGTTAGAGGCAAGGGAAATAAGCCAAGGGTTGTCATGATAAAAGAAGATGTTATTTTGAAAGATATGGATGAATGGATGGAGCTTAGAAGATGTGAAGGCAACCTACTATTTTGCAATCAAGGAGGAAAGGAATTAACACAAAGTTATATTAGCAGGACGGTTGAAAACATACTTTTAACTGCTGGAATTAGAAAAGAAAAAAATGGTGCCCATATGTTAAGACATAGTTTTGCTACCCTACTTTATCTAAAACATCGTGATTTGATTTTAGTACAAGAAGCACTTGGGCATAGTGATATCAATACTTCAAGAATTTACACCCATTTTGACAAAGAGAGACTGAGAAAAACTACCGATTTGTTATGATATTTATATTTGAAAAATTTTGACCTTTTAGCATATCTAGTAAAAATACAAAATTATCAAATTTCATCTCTTTATCGCATGAAATATTAATTTTCTGAGTATTTTTAAATTTTGATAATTCAATATTGATGTCAATATTTTCAATTTTTTTCTCATCAAAATAGATTTCACCACTCTTTTTGATATATATATTAATCTCTTTTTGTTTCTCTAAAATGTTACTGTTTTTTGCAACAGCTAAATCAAGAGGAATTGCACCTTTTGCGATAAAAGTAGCAGTTGTTAGCACAATGACCAACAATACAAGCATAATATCAATAAATGGGATTACATTAATTGAATCAAATTTATTTAATTTCATCTTACATTCTTTAATTTTGAGCTATTTGCCAAAGTGCTAATTTAACTTCAATTTTTCGTAACAAATGGTTGTAAAACATCATTGAAGGTATCGCTACAAGAAGTCCAAGAGCAGTTGCTTTTAGTGCAAAAGCAAGTGAAGTCATAATTATTTTTGCATCAATTTGCCCAGTTTGTCCCATCTCAAAAAATGTAATAAGTATCCCTAGCACAGTTCCTAAAAGACCAATATACACACTATTTGAGGCTATTGAAGCTATTATTGAAGTATTATTTGTTAGTTCTATCTCTAGTGATTCTTTTTTAGCAAAACTCTGTTCATTAAGGTTTTTGTAAAACATTAATCTTTCTATATAAAAAAATAGAGCTAAAAACCCCATTAGTAGTAAAATACCCAAAATACCATAATCAACCGCAATTTTCATCAACCCAATATCCATAATAACTCCAAAATTAAATATATTATTTATGTTATCAAATTAGTGTTAAGTGGTTGTTAATTTGTGATTGCTATAATCCAAATCTGTTGAATAAATCTACAAAGGAGTTTTTATGACTGAAGAATATGAAGATGATGATTTTATGGAAGATGAAGATGAGCTTGTTGATGATAGCCTTTATGGAATAGATGGTTTTGAAGATGAGAGTGAAGAAGATGAGGAAGATTTTTATGAATATGATGATGAAGAAAATGATGATTCACAAGATGATGACTATTGATATAAATAGTTAAATTAAAATTTTGCATATTGATTAAAATCAAAAGTCAATATGCTGCACCTCTAATTATTATATATTTTGAAATAAATCAAAAAACAACAATAAAATATAACTTGAAAGTCAAAAAATATTTAGCCTTAATTATCTTAAGCTAGAATAGTTTTAAATAAAAATCATGTAAATACAAAAAAGGGATATATATGTTAACACTTAATCAAGCAGTACACAATCTTGATGAACTTATTAAAAAAGTTGAATTTACGAGACTACAAGTAAGTCCACACAAAATTGTACAAATAATAGGTGTCAGTAAATATAATACAAGTGATGATGTTGCCCTACTCTATCAAGCTGGACAAAGAGCATTTGGTGAAAATAAGGTACAAGACTTAAAAGAGAAGCAAGATGCATTAGAAGATTTGCCGTTATCGTGGCATTTTATTGGAACGCTACAAAAAAATAAGATAAATAATCTTATAGATTTAAATCCTATTTTAATGCATTCGCTAGATAGTTTAGATTTAGCCAGCGAACTCGATAAAAAATTGAAGTTGAAAAACAAAACAATGAATTGCTTATTACAAATCAATAGTTCATTTGAAAAGACAAAGGCTGGTGTTAAACCTACTGATGCTGTTTTTATTTACAAGACAATTGAAGAAAAATATGAAAACATTAAATTAAAAGGTGTTATGAGTATTGGAGCAAATAGTAGCAATAAAGATGATATTGTGAAAAGTTTCCGTCTGACAAAGGAGATATTTGACAGATGTGATGGTGCAACTATTTGTTCGATGGGTATGAGTAGTGATTTTGAATTAGCGATACTAAACGGTTCAACTATGATTAGGGTTGGAAGTTCCCTTTTCAAATCAAATTAAAAAGGTAAAAAATTGAAAATTCTTTTAACTGGGGCAAATGGCTATATTGGAAGAAGGCTAAAATATAAATTACTTGAGGATAAAAGTATTGAGTTGAGACTTCTCGTAAGAGATAATAAAGCAATTTCATCAAAAATTGATAAAATTGAGATAATTGAAGGATCAACTTTTGATACAAACTCTTTAAAGATAGCTCTTTGTGGTGTTGATGTTGCTTATTATTTAATACATAGTTTGGCTTCTAAAGATTATGAAGAAAAGGATAGAGTTAGTGCTAAAAATTTTTTAGATGCGGCTATATTCTGTGGAGTTAAAAGGATTGTTTATCTAGGTGGATTAGGTGATAAAGATACAGCATCCACCCATCTTAAAAGCAGAATTGAAACCGGGGAAATATTATCATCAAATGGGGATAAAATAAACACCATTTGGTTTAGGGCTGGGGTTATTATAGGTTCTGGAAGTGCTAGTTTTGAAATAATTAGAAATATTGTCCAAAAACTTCCAATTATGATTACCCCAAAATGGGTAGATACAAAAGCTCAACCAATAGGTGTTGATGATGTTATAGAGTATTTGTACCAAGGAGCTTATGTTGGAAGCGATAATAATTTGGTAGTTGATATAGGAGCTGAACAAATGTCATACAAAGATATGATATTGAAAATGGGGGAAGTTATGGGGCTAAGGAGATTTCTGTTTCCCGTACCATTTTTATCACCAAAAATATCATCATATTGGCTTACAATCTTTACTCCTATTCCTTACAATATTGCTAGTTCTTTAATTGATGGATTAAAAAGTGAAGTTGTAGTAAAAAACAATAATAGTGAAAAATATTTCAATATCATTCCAAAAAGCTATAAAGAATCAGTTGCTAAAGCACTCATGGAGATAGAATCAAACCAAGTAATAAGTAGATGGAGTGATAGCTATGGTGAAATTTGGGAAAAAGAACACACTAAAGATATAGCAAATGCGATTTTTATTGATAGAAAAATAGTTAAGCTTAATGGTATCAGTAGTGAAGATGTTTTTAACTCTTTTATATGCATTGGGGGTGAAAACGGTTGGTTTGGATACGATTTTTTGTGGAATATTAGAGGATTTATTGATAAACTTTTTGGTGGCTATGGTACTAATAGAGGACGAAGGGATAGTTGTAATTTACGAATAGGTGATGGAGTTGATTTTTGGAAGGTAATAGATGTCACGGAAAATAAAAGGTTACTACTTTTTGCTCAGATGAAATTGCCAGGGAAAGCTTGGCTTGAATTTGTTATTGAAGATGATAAACTTATTCAAAGTGCATATTTTTATCCAAATGGATTATTTGGTAGGCTTTATTGGTATAGCCTTATTCCTCTTCACTGGTTGATTTTTACAAATATGATAAATAATATTATTAAAAATTCTAAAAATTAAATCTCTTTTGATTTTTCATTTGTAAGTCCGTAGATAAAACTAAAAATTTCAGCAACAGCTTTATACATTTGCGGTGGAATCTCTTGATTGACTTCAATTTGTTCAAGCATTGAAGCCATATCTTCATCTTTTTTGATCGGAATGTCATATTTTGTTGCAATATTTATAATTTCATCAGCAAGATACCTACTCCCTTTTGCTACAACCTTTGGCGCATTATTTATCTCTTTATCATACTGTAAAGCGATAGCTTTTTTATCGTTAAATTCATCTTTATTGTTTTGTTCGTTATTCAAACAATCACCTCCACGCAAGTTGTTTGATTATTAAATTTGTCATCAAATTGCGATAATTTAGCACCAGTATTTTCATCAAGTTTATCAATTAAGCTAATATGTTGAATCAAAATAGCAGATTCTTTTAGGTTTTTTCGTAAAGTTGGTAAGTTTGTAGATATTTTATCTTTTAGTATCTCATTTTGTGTAAAAAAACCAAGACTTATATGGTTTTCATTGTCATAAAATATATTTATTTTCAAAACTCCAAAATCTTTTAGGGTTAATTTTATATGGCAAGTGTATTGTTTTTGATCCTCTTTTTTAAATTCAATATCCCCATCTTCAAACTCACTCCAATCAAAAGGTAAATGTGTATAAATTGAGTTATTAAGATATGAATTAAGTTGAAAATACTCTATTTGTGAAATTAGTTTTAAAGCTAAATTTTTAATTTCTAAATCATCTTGTTCACCAACTAAAAGTAAAATATTTTTTGTATTACTTGAAAGTATTGTTTTTTCGATTGAGGATTGGAGACTTTTGGTATCAATTTTTTCAATGTCAATTAATAGTGATTTTAGAAGCAATGTATTTTGTGGATTTTGATTTTTTACTTCGATTAATTCAATCATTTTTTTTATCTCATTTCCAAAATTTTCAAATGTTTTAAAAATTTGAGTATTTTTAGAAAAATTTAGGAGAACTCTGTTTGATGTTTGTTTTTCAAAAAGTTCAGTAAAAAGATTTTTTAATGCGTCACCAACTGTACTATTTTTGATATTTTGATTACTTTGTGGTAGAAATTGATTGTTGTTAATATTTGTACTATTTTCACTTAAAATATTTTTTTGTCCAAGTTTTAAAAGTAATGCTTGTTGATTATTGGTAAGTGTTTCTTGATTTATTTTCATAATTTTTATAATAACTGATTTTTGCTCAAAAGTGCAAAAAAATAGCTCTTATTTCGCTAACAACTATTTTTTGATAAAATCTTACTTATGAATATTAAAGCACTAATTACAGAAAAAAATATTAAGCCAACCGTTGCTCGAATGAGTATTTTAGAGATTTTAAATAATGCGCATAAGCCATTGAGTTATGAAGATTTTAAACCACAATTAACCATGGATAAGGCTACTTTTTATAGAAATATATCAAAATTTGAAATTGAAGGATTGTTAAATTCTTTTGAATCAAATGATAAAAAAAGGTATTTTGAATTAAAAGTTCAGCCACATGCTCATTTTGTATGTATATCTTGTAACAGCATAGAGTGTGTAAAAAAAATAAATTTTGAACTTGATGGATATGAAGTTACAAATATTACGATCAATGGTAGATGCAAGAAATGTTTAGATAACTAAAATTATGGTGTAATTTGCCAAAAGGGTAATTACACCTTGTTTCTGTGATTTAAAACATCCTTGTAGTCTTGAATAAATGATTCCAAACTTTGATACCCTTCTGTGAAATCAAAATTATTATCATTGTCTCTAGCGAACCTTTCAATTTTGGCTGTTAGTTTAAAAATTAAAGACAATTTAATACTACCACTTGAGCCTTTTAGTGTATGTGATATTTCCCTTATAGTTGCAAAGTCTTTCTCTTTGCATGCATTAAGTAGAGCTTCTTTTTTATTATCAAAATTATTAAAAAATGATTTTAAAAGTCCTAATATAATTTTTGGCTCAACACCAAATTCTTTTGCAACATTATTTACATCATAGGTTACAATATCTCCTCCATTAAAATCTTCACGATTTAATGTGCTATCTGATGAACTGTTTGTTTTTAGATATTTGTGTAGTATTGAATCTAGATTTTTCATATCAATTGGCTTTGGAAGATAATTATCAATCCCAGCTTTAAAATATGTTTCTTTATCTCCTTTTATTGCATTTGCAGTCAATGCAACAATATTTGTGTGTGGGATATTATTCTCTTTTTCATATTTTATAATCTCTTTGGTGGCATCTATACCATTCATAATTGGCATTTGAATATCCATAAAAATCAAGTCATAATTTCGGTGATTTTTACAATATTCTTCCACTGCTAATTTACCATTCTCGACAATTTCTGTATCAATAAAACGATTTTTTAATAAAATATCAATTAACATTTGATTGGTTGTGTTATCTTCTGCAACCAAAATTGTATGTTCGTGTGGATTATGACTGTAATGATCTTCTTTTGGATGCTCTGTTGGTGAAATAGATTCGCATTTTTCAATCGTTAAAATAAAATAAAATTCAGCACCTTTGTCGGATTCACTATCAAGTTTTAATTCCCCTCCTGCAAGAGCTATTATTCCCCTTGCAATAGAGACTCCAAGTCCTGTTCCTCCAAATTTGCCATTTATAAATTTATCTGCTTGTGAAAAAGCTTCAAAAATAAGTGCTTGCTTCTCTTTTGGAATACCAATGCCGGTGTCTTTGATGCTGTATCTTATTGTTGCTTGTTTCTCATCTTGTGACAATACTTTGACGCTAAATATTATCTCACCTTTTTGTGTAAATTTAACTGCATTACCAATGATATTAAAAAGCACTTGTTTCATTCTGTTTGTATCACACATCAAACAATCTGGAAGATTATCATCGATGTCAATAATATAGTTCAGCCCTTTTTTTCTTATTTGTGGCTCAAACAATTGGGCTGTTTTTAAAAGTTCAAATTTGCATCTATTTGGCTGTCTATCAAGTTCTAATTTGCCAGCTTCCATTTTTGAGAAATCCAAGATGTCATTTATTATTGTTAGAAGTATTTTTGAGCTTATATTACACATATCAATGTATTCTTCTTGAGTTTTGGTAACTTCTGTATCTTTTAGGAGAGATAAAAAACCAACTATACCATTTAGTGGAGTTCTTATTTCGTGACTCATGTTTGCTAAAAATATATCTTTCGCTTTTTGCCCTTCTTGAGCTATTATGAGACTGTTTGATAGTTCCAGTTGGTGGTTTATAAGATTTTGCACATTAATTGAGTCGTTAAGTTTATTTTTTTCGATTTCTAGCATTAGTTGATGGGTTTTTTTATTTAATTTGTAGATTAAAAAAAGTATAGAAAAACTAAAAATAAAACCAATTAGAAGTAAAGCGTAAAAATCCCTTATGATCGATTTGATAATACTTGGCTCACTTAGAGCCAGTAAAAGTGCAATAGAAATGATAAGAAAGACTATAACGGTTACAACAAAATACGATATAAGTTTATACATAAATTCTCTCCCTTTTTCTTCTTTCAATAACCGATAATTTGATTGTAAACAATGCACCATCATCGTGATTTGCTACATCAATCGTCCCTCCAAGATGACTCACAACTAAAAGTTTACTCATATACATTCCAAGACCAGTTCCATTTTTACCTTTAGTGCTTACATAAGGCTCAAATATTGTGTTGATGAGTTCATTTGGAATACCTCCCGCGTTGTCTTTTATTGTTATAATGTAAGCATTATCACTCATATCAATAATAATTTTAATTTTTGGATTTATTGTATGTTTTTCTTTGAATTCATCTATTGAATTTTTTATTATATTGATTACAACTTGTGTAAACTTTGAACTATTTAACTCTATTGTTAAATCTTTATCAATTTTATAATCAATTGAAAAGTCAATATTGTATTCTGTTATGTCAGCTTTTATGAGAGAGATGAGCTGATAAAATATTGCTCCAATTTTAACTGTTTCTTTAATATCTGATGGTCTTAAAAACTCAGTAAAATCATGTATTGTCTTACTCATATATTCAATTGTTTCATTTGAATTTTCAATTATTTCATTTAATTCTTTTTTTGAGTATTTACCAGTCATTTGCATCATCTCAAGATTTGCTATATTTAAACTGATAACATTCAAGGGTTGTTTCCATTGATGAGCTATCATAGCTATCATCTCGCCCATAATTGCAAATTTTGATTGATTGATTATTGTTGCTTGGTTTTGCTCTAATACTTTGGCTTGTTCTGCTAGTTTTTCACTCAGTGTGTCATTGTAGCTTTTTAGATGCTCATTGAAGGCTTCTGCAACTTGAAGGTGTTCGATAGCTAATCTATCGTTAATAATAGATTTACTGACTTTATATAAAATGTTGTATAAAACATCAGTTTCAAATGGTTTGATTATAAGATAAACCGCTCCAATATTTATCAGATTTGTTATTTTATCGACCTCGCTAGCTTCTGTTATTACAATAAAAACTTGTTGATTGTTGAGTGCGTATAACTCATCAAAAAGTTTGTATGTATCAATTTGTGGTATATCAAATAGTACAAAATCATAATAAAAGTTATTTTTTTTATAGTAATTTTTGAATAGTTCTAAACCATCTTGCTCGTTGTGTACAAAATCAATCGAGTGAAAAAGTTTAGAAATAAGAACCTCATGAGAATCTTCACAGATTAATTTATTGCTATAGCAAAGCACATCTAAATCACTAGTGTATTTGTATATATCATTAGGGTAGTTCATAAATAGTTCCTTAAATATTAAAAAAACTCTAAATCATCATCATCCTCATCTACTTTATTTTTGGCTTTACCTTCAAGTAATGTTCCAAATAAAGTAATATTGTCTCTGAGTGATTCATAGAAGTAACCAGTGTCTTCAACTGTTTCTTCAAAGAACATGTCGATAACAAATTTTTTAATATCATTTATTAAAAAATCAAGCACATCAAATGCCTCTAGTTGTTCGGTATTGTCTTTATCAAGAACAACCTTGCTCAGTATTTCAGAAAGTCTTCCGAGCTCAACAGCTTCAAGTTGAAGATTGTCAAAATGTAAAAATGTAGAGTATAATTTTTCAATATTTAAGACAATTAATTCAAATGCATCAGAATCATCATAATTTTTATAAACTATTAAATCATAAGTCTCACTTAAATCATTTAACGAGTCAATCAAAGAAGCTTTTTGAGTTTGTAAAAATTTATATCCAACCGGATCTTTTAGTTGTAAATTATACATAAAGTCCTTGATTGTCTCTTTTACTCTTTGTTCCTCTTTTTTTTCAACTACTTTTTGGTAATTACTTTTCGTTACCTCTTCATTTTTATTTAAAATCGCATTTGCATATTTTTTAAATTTTATTCTCTCCTGCTCTTTTTTTAATTGTATTGTTTTTAGAACCCTAAAGATAGTAGTGAAAAGATTATCAAGATTTACAGGTTTTCGTAAAAAACCATCAACACCAATATTGAGTAAATCAACAAGATACTTCTCCTCGGTGTATGCTGAAGATATTAAGATTGATTGTTCTGGATTTCTAGCTCTTATCCCTTTTGCAAGCATTATCCCGTTTGTTTTTGGCATTTGAATATCACTTATAACAAGGTCAAAATTTTCTTTTCGATACATCCTCCAAGCCTCATCACCATCATTAGCTGTTTTTATTAATGAAAAATATTTACTTAATACATTTTTAAAAATTCCTAATATTACAGCGTCATCGTCAACCAAAAGAACTTTTTTCCCTTTTGCTAACTCTTTTAATGCATTTTCATCGTTTTTCATTGTTTCTCCTAAATTTTTTACTAAAGTTTGTTTATCTCTTTTATGATGTTGAATATTGATAGCTCAGCTACAACAGCACCTATTTGATTTGCTACATTTGGCATTCCGTAAACTACACAAGTTTGTTTGTTTTGTCCATATGTCTGACAACCAGCATTTCTTAAGGTCTTAAGACCAACAGCTCCATCATCTCCCATACCGGTCAGAATAAATGCTGTTACATTATCTTTAAATACCTTATTTATAGAATTGAATAATACATTTACACTTGGTTTGTGTGAGTTTACTTTTGGAAAATCTTTAAGTTTTACTATATATTGACCTTTTGAATTCTCCTCAACTTCCATATGGATACCACCTTTTGCAATGATAATCTTATTATCACATATCACTTCACCATCGGTTGCTTCTACAATTAGTGATTGCGTAATATTGTTTAGTCTTGAAGCAAAATTATGTGTAAATCCCTCTGGCATATGCTGAGTTATTACTATCCCTTGATGATTCGGTTTTAGTTTTGTAACTATCTCTTCGATTGCTTGAACACCACCAGTGCTTGAACCAATAGCTATAAAATTTTTAGACGGCTCCCCTGCTTTAACATTTTCTTGTGATACCAATTTCCCTTCAATTTTGTTTGGTAAGAAATTAATTTTAGACATTGATGCAGCTTTTATTGCATTTACAAAAATATCCTTTTGCTCCATGAAATATTCTTTTACATTTATTTTTGGTTTTAAAACAATATCAACAGCCCCAAGTCTAAGTGCATCAATTGCTTCCGTTGAGCCTTTTTCTACTAAAGTTGAACATATAATTACAGGTATTGGTTTTTGCTCATTTATTTGTTTTAGAAATGTTAAACCATCCATTTTTGGCATCTCAATATCCAAAATAAATACATCTGGTAAACCAACTTTTCTAAATACTTCAAAAGCATCTACTGGATTTGGAGCTTCACCAATAATTTTAATATCATCTTCATCTTTTAGCATTTTAATTATGGAATTACGAACCATCATTGAGTCATCTATTATAAAAACTTTTATCATATATGTTTACCTTCTTAAAAAAATTCTAGTTCAGAATCGCTCTCTTTTGGCTTTGAACCATCAAAAGTATCTTTCATGAACTTAAATGAATTTTTAAGTGAATCTTCTACTACATAAATATCATCAAATTGTTTTTCTATAAAATATTTATCTAAGAATATTGCAATGTCTTCAACAAGTCTTGCTAAATATTCAAAACCATCTATATTTTCAACTTTGACATTATCTTTGTTGAAAGTTTTTAGGAATTTATCGAACATTTTAATGAACTTTTTAATTGTATCGGATGACATCATATAGCCATTTACAATTTGAGCAACTTTTGATATATTTTTTTGGATATTTTCAAAAACTTCATCACTTAAATCACCATCATCTATTTGCTGAACTGCTTTGTGTAGTTCTTCACTTATAATCATAACATCAATCTCAAATGCATCTCTGTAAGCACCTTTAGAGATCTCTTTGCTTCCTGATTTTACTTCATTTGTACTATCAACAACTAAGTGAAGCAGGTTGTAAAGTTTTGATATAAGATGGTTATCTGACGCATTTGGTGTAAATACAATATCACTAATATTAACCAATAATTCATTTTTGAATTTATCATCATAAAGACAACATAGTCCAAGTTTTACATCTTGAATTCTTATTAAATGTTCTAATGATGTTGTAACATAATCTTTGTGTTCTTTTGAATTTATAATGATTACATTGATATTGTTGCTAATAACAAATGAACTTAGGTTTTCTACATTAAAAGTTGTCATTTCAAGGAAAAAAGTTTTATGAAAATATTTAAAAACTTCATTAAATTTACTTAGTTTTTCATCGCCGATTATGAGTAGGTTTAATTCCTTTACAACATAAGGAAAATATTGTTTTTTTATCTTAATCATAGTTACACCTTTTGATATATTGCATTATGCAAATATTTTATATTTTTAATTTTTTTATCATCAAAATGCTCAGTTAAGCTGATGATTAAATATCCACCAATCTCTAAATTACTTACAACATTATTTATTACCTTTAATTTTGTTTCCTCTTTGAAATATAGCAATACATTTCTCAAAAAAATTACATCAAACATACCAAGTTCTTTGTTTTCATCCAAAAGATTATTTTCGAAAAATGAAATATCTTTATTTATACCCATATCTATAAGCATTTTGTCTTTGTGTTTATTGGATCCACGAAGGCAATATTTTTTTTGGTACTTTGATGGAATTTTTTCACTCCATGACAAAGGATAAAGTCCTCTTCTTGCAATATCAAGTGTTGATGTGTTTATGTCCGTTCCAACCACTTTCCATTTACCATTTGATATAAATATATCAAGAACCATAGCAATTGAATAAGCTTCTGCACCCATTGATGCAGCAGCACTCCAAACTTTTAAGCTATTACTATTTTTCGCAATATTTTCTAAGAATTCAAAATGTTTTGTTTCTCTAAAAAAATAGGTTTCATTAGTACTAAGTTCATTTATAAATTCAGTTTTTTCAGCATTTGAGATTTGAACTATTTTTAAGTAACTTGAGTAAGAAGTAATATTATGAAATCTAAGTCTTTTGTCAAGTCTTGACTGAACCATTTTCATTTTAGTATCACCTAGTGATATTCCAGTCTCTTTAAAAAGTAATTTCTGCACTATTTGAAATTCTATTTCACTAATTTCTATTGGTCCCATATTAAATCTTGATATATTCATTAATGGTTTTGGCTAGAGCTTTTATGTCGATTTTTGTTATTACTTTTGCAACTCCCATTTGCAACAATTCCGCTTCCATAATATGGTTTGACATATTTGTAAAAACTAAAATATTTATATCTCTATACTTTTCATCATGAGTTAAGATTTTAACAACCTCTTTTCCATTTAATACTGGCATCTCAATATCTGTTATTATTAGTCCAATATCATCTTTACTTGTTTGATTTAGTTCATATATTAGTTCATTTCCATTGTTAAAAATTTGATGTTTTATCCCCAATCTTGTACAAGTTTTGTGGATTAGATTTCTAATTAGTGAGCTATCATCAGCGAAAAATACAATTTTTTCACTTTTAACATTGTTGCTGTTTAGTATATCAAGATCCATAGAAACTCTATCTTTTTTGTCACCAAAAACATCAAATAGTATCTTGTCAGAGTCAATAATTGTACACAAAACCTCTTTTTTATCCACTATAACCTTAGAGATAAAAGTAGATTTTGAATTCCCGCTAGCGTTATCTTGCATATTTGATGGCTCAATTGTTGTTATATATTCAACTGCTTTTACTACTAAACCAAATTTGTACCCACCAAATGAAACAATAATTACGAGTTCATAGTCTTTATCGTCAAGTATGGTTGAGCCAATCCATTTATCAAAACTAACCAATGTAAGCATCTCACCTCTTACATCGGCTGTTCCAACTATCAGATTGTTATCGTTATTTTTTACAATATTTAAATCTTTATAAACAACAAGCTCCTCTATTTTTGAGACATTTTTCCCATAATAGTGACCTTTTGAGTCTAGAAATAAAAGATATTGATTTGCGTCATTTGCATTCGTTGATACAAGTTTTACTAAATCTAGCTCATCTTCATCATCATAAAAGTCATAAGCAAGTGCTTCGTTCTCTAGCATCTTAAATCCTTGGTATTATTTGTTAAATTAGTTATATTTATACAACAACTTTTTTGAGTATCCAAAATTTTACAAATCAGATACATCAAGAACTTCATTTTCGTCAAGAACTATAATATCCTCATTGTTGTATCTCGCCATAAATTTAATAAATTTTGTATCAATTTTCATTCCAAAAGATGGAGTTTCTGTGATACTGTTTTTATCAAGACCATCAACTTCAAAAATCTCATCAATTAGAATTCCAATTGTGTGCTCTTTATTATTTTGAAATATTTTAAGGATAACAATTGATGTTCTGTCATTTGTAATGGTTTTTCCAAGTTCAAACCTATCGAGAAGATCAACCACACCAACCAAATTTCCCCTTAGGTTTAAAATCCCATTTAAGTAACTATTGCATTTTGGTACTTTAGTTAATCTGTTGTTCTCTAATATTTCACTTACTACCGATACTTGAAATGCATATTTGTCACCACCAGATATAAATAAAAAATATTGTTCACTATTTGGATTTAATAACTCTTCATCATCATATAAAATATTATCCATTGTTTGCCTTACTTTGTTTTTTGATTTTGCAAAAATAAATCTTAAAAAACCAAAACAAATGCTTACTAAAAACAATGTTACGGTTACACAAGACTTTTATCAATCATCTATTAAAATCTAGTAAATTCTCTCAAATCAATCTCTTCTGTATGTTTAATAGATTCTTTTGAATTTGCTGTTAATATTTTTAAATTATCCTCTTCATTGATTGTAAAAAACTCCATCATTCTTAGTAGCCCATTTGATTGACCATCAAGTTCTTCAGCTGCAACTGAAAGTTGTTGTGCCATAGATGTATTTTGTTGTGTTACGCTATCAAGTTCAACCATTGCTGTACTAATTTGCTCCATTCCTATGCTTTGTTCACTACTTGCATTTGAGATGCTATCGACTAATGATGCTGTTTGTTCAATCATTGGTACTGACTTATTTATAAGTTCACCTGCTTGCTCACTTACTTTTACACTATTTTTGGTTATTGTACTTATCTCTTTTGCTGCAACTTGTGATCTTTTTGCTAATTTTCTAACCTCTGCTGCAACAACAGCGAATCCTTTTCCGTGTTCCCCTGCTCTTGCTGCCTCAATAGCAGCATTTAGTGCTAGTAAATTTGTTTGGTACACTATATCTTCAATAATAGTAATTCTATCTGCAATAGTAATCATAGATTCAACTGTTTTAGCAACTGATTCCCCACCTTTTACAGCCATATTTGATGATTCGTTTGCTAAATCTTTTGTTTGATTTGCTTTTTTAGTATTTTCACTAATTGCTCCATTTAACTCCTCAATTGCTGCTGTTGTCTCTTCAATTGCACTTGCTTGTTGCTCAGCACCACTTGAAAGTGACTGAGAAGTTGTGTTAACTTCCGTTGTTGCTTTAGCAATTTCTTCAATACCATTTCTAACTTTTGAAATAATTTGTGTAAGATTGACAATAAATTCATTAACGCTAAGTTTAATATCTCCAAATCCACCTGGTAGATCAAGTGAGATATTTGTAATAAGATTTCCGTTACTCATAGCACCCAAAACATCTCGTAATTCATTTACGATGTCATTTAAAATTTCAACAAGTGAGTTGATACTGTTTTTACTCATCTCAAAAGCACCTTGATATTCAGTAGTTATAGCTGCATCAAAATCACCCTCTTTTAGCTTCAGCAAACTATTGTTGATATTATTCAAAGTGCTTTGTGTATTGTTTGCTAAAGAGTTTAAAGTATCTTTTGTGAATTTAAAACTTCCCTTGTAGTCGTGTTCAATTCTTTGTGTGAAATCACCAGCTGCCATTTTGTTGAGATTTATATTAACATCTTGCATCAAGCCTTCCATTGAAGAGATAGCATCATTTGTTGCTCTATGGATATCCATAAAGTCATTCGAGTATTTATTTAAATCAACTCTAACGCCAAGTTCGCCAAGATTAATTGATGTATTGATGAGTCTTGCATCATTTACGATTTCAAGCATATTGTCACCTAGTTTATTTGTAAGATCTTTGTATTCACCAAGAATACCAACATACTCACTTGTTACTCTAGCTGTAAAATCTCCGTTTGCTAGTTTTTCTATGGTTTCACCTAATTCTCTATAAATACTAGCTAGCAAGTCAATTGTATAGTTTGAGTTATCAATTATTTTGGCAAAATCACCATTTAGTTCTAGTGTATTTTCTCTACAATCCAATTCACCCTCACAAATACTTTCAACCAATGCTTCTGAGTATTTAGTAGATAAGGACAATTGTTTTTTTATTGAATTAATAGATTTGCAAATCTCTTTTGTAGCTTCATCATCTATTTGCAAATCATCAACATTAAAAACACCATTTTCAATACTTTTTAAAATATTTGCAATTTTATTTAAATTTGTTTTATTGTTTTTTTTTGCTTCCATTGATTATCCTTTGTAATTATCTATAAGATTTGTTAAGTTTTCAAAAATTAGTGCTGTGTCACTATTTACCTCTTTTACAGCGTCATCGAGTTCACTTTGGGTTGCTCCTGCTCTTGCTTTATTGACATAGTTTTGTAGTGCATCATGAACATGTGAGTGGTGCTTTACAAGATTTTCCCATTCTTTTGTTTTTGCAAATTGTTCATTTTCAAGTTCAATCAATCTTTTACCAAACTCACAACTCTTACAGTCATTTACCTTGACATCAAGATTTTTGTTTTTTATTTCTGTAAGTATGTGCGCTTTAAAGATTATATGTGCATTTTTGTATTTAAAGGCATTTATTTTATGTACAATATCCACACCTTTTCCAAGTGAAAGTCTATCAACAAATTGATCATAAGTTAGTCCTCTATCATCTAGATAAACTTCCACAAATTTCATACTTTCTTCAATAGTGTGTGTTTTTTCATAATCCAAAATCGCCTTATAAAGATTAGTCATGTACTCTTTAGCAAAGTTATTAATAGGTTTTCGATAAGATGTGATTTGTGTTATTTCTCCATCTTTAATGATTGGTTTAATATAGGCTTTAACCCAATAATAATCACCATTCTTTGCTTTATTTTTTACAAATGCAGATATAACCTCACCATTTAAAGCTCTTTTCCATAAAAGATAAAAAACAGATTTTGGCATATCTTCATGTCTTAATATATTGTGTGGTTGACTTATAAGTTCGGCTCTACTATATCCAGAAAACTTGCAAAAAACATCGTTTGCGTATGTAATATTACCTTTCCTATCAGTTGAGCTAACTATCATCTCGCTATCATTTATTAACAACTCTTTTGGTGTGTTTAATTGTTCCATCTATTCCCCTTTTTTGATTTTATTTTCGATTTGACTCTCTATTAGTTTTGCTATGTCAAGTATAAGTGCAACTTCACCTGTACCTAAAATTGCACCACCACTTAACTCTTTAACTTTTCCAAAAATATCTCCTAATGGTTTAATTACTGTCTGTTGTTCACCATAAAGCTCATCAACTTGTAATCCAACTTTATAATTAGCGTATTTTACAATTACAATATTTTCTCTAATTCCATTAAATATTTTTTCATTAAATTCTTTTCTTATATCAATGAGCGGTAAAATCTCATTTCTTAGATTAATTGTACTTGAGTCTTTTAGTTTCTCTTTGTATTCTTGTGTAAGTTCTAAACATTCGACAATATCATTTAGAGGAATAATATATTTTGTTTCACCAGCTTGAACTAAAAACCCATCAATTACAGCAAGAGTAAGAGGTAATCTAATAGTTATCTTACTACCTTTTCCACTTACACTGTCAACATCAATGATTCCTCGTAAATCTTCAATATTTCGCTTAACAACATCCATGCCAACACCACGCCCAGAGATTGCAGAGATCTCTTTGGCTGTTGATAATCCAGCGCTAAAAATAAGTTTATATATCTCCTTATCTGTAAGATGGTCACTTTTTTTAACAATATTGTTTTCAATAGCTTTTCTTAAAACAGCCTCTTTATTTATCCCGCCGCCATCATCTTCAATCTGTATAACAATACTTCCAGAATCTGGATATGCTCGTAAAATTACCGTACCTTTTGGTTTTTTTCCATTTTCAATCCTAACGCTTGGCATCTCTACGCCATGGTCAATTGAGTTTCTTAACATATGAACAAGTGGATCACTTAGTTTTTCAACTACGCTTTTATCAAGTTCAGTCTCCTCACCTTCAATGATGAAATCAATATCTTTACCAATATTTTTTGCCGTATCATTAACAATTCGTTTAAATTTAATAAATGAATCTTTTACTTGAACCATACGCATATCCATAACACCATCACGAACTTCTTCTAGAAGCTCATTCATTGTTGTTGCAAGTTCTTCAATATCTTCATCCATTCTATCCTCTGCCATTTGTAAGAGTTTAGAATTTTGGATAACCATCTCACCCATTTTATTAATAAGTAGGTCAATTTTGTAACTATCAACCCTTAGAGTTGATGATGATTTCGCAACTTTCTGTACAGAATCATCTTCTGAATCTTTAACTATTTGTTGTTGTTTTTGAACTATTACTTCTGGTTCTAATATTGTCTGTATTGTTTCAATTGGAGATATTAAATCAAGTTCGTTTGTTTTGTGTTCAACATTATCTTGAATATTGTTATTTGTTTGTTGTATTGAAGTTTTTTCGTAAATTCCTTCATCACTAAATAGTGCCTCTAGCTCTGGATATACATCAATTAGCTCATCATATTTTTCATTTTCATTCTGTTTAAATATAAATAATCTAACATCATCTTCTACAAATTCAAAAACTTCTACTATTTCATCATGTGTGCAATCAGATTCAAACAAAACCTCAAAACCTATATATGTTTTTAACGGATCAATATTTTCAAAAGATGGTATATTTGATAAAACAGGAATGTTTAAAAGAATTTCACCCATTTTATTTAAGAATTTAAATATTGATAAAATATCCATTCCAGAAGTAAAAAAATCTTCATCAAATCTTATAGAGATATGCCAAATTCCACTACCTTGCTGGTTATTGTTTAAGTGTGCTAGATTATTTTCATTTGATTGAATATTAATATTTTGAGTATTTTGTGTTGATTTTTGATTTTTTCCGGATGGCATTTTCTCTTCAAGTTCAACTTTTAGTTTTGATATATTCTCAAGTAGTTTTTGACTAAATGGTATGTTGTTAATACTTGCTTTAACCATAAGATAAGTAACATCTTTCACTTCCATAAAAAGGGTTGACATCTCGCTATCTAAAGTTACTTTTGAAGCTCTAACTTCATCTAGTAAGCTTTCCGCAATATGTGTAAAAGATACAATTTCATTAAAATCAAACATACCAGCAGTACCCTTTATTGTATGCATTGCTCTAAAAAGTTCACCTATTGTTTCTTGATTTGTTGTACCATCTTTTGAATCAAGTAAGGCATTTTCCATAATTTGTAATTGTGAAGATGCATCTTCGTAAAATAGTTCTAAATCTTCATCCATAAGTTCCTCCAAACATTACAGTAACACATAATTAAGCCCCACAAGCATAAGTTGTGCCACTAATATTTAGCGAATTCATAATTTCATCATTAACATTTAGTAATTGAAATATTTTTCCATTTTCTTTGGAAGTTATTTTTAATGAAATAATTAGTTGAATTGCACTCATGTCAATTTTTTGAACATTTTCCAAATCAACTATAATTTTTTGATTATTTTGTAGTTCTTTTTCTAAGATAGTTTTAATCTCTTCAACTTCATAGATAGTAAAATTGCTATTTTCAAGCTTCATCTTATTATCCTAAAAGTTTTTCTAAAGCTAATAAAAATTTGTCTTTGTTAAATGGTTTAACAAGCCAAGCTTTTACTCCAAGCTCTTTTCCTCTCTCTTTCATTTCAGGACTTGATTCTGTTGTAAGCATAACTATTGGAAGAAATTTATTTGCAGGATCAGCTTTTATGTGTTCAACCATCTCTAAGCCACCCATTTGCGGCATGTTTACATCACTAAAAACTAAATCAACTTTATTTGCTTTTAGTTGCTCCAATCCCTCTTTTCCATCTGATGCTGTTATTACATTAAATCCAGCAGATTCAGCTGCTTTTGAAGCTACACTTCTAATTAAACTTGCATCATCGACTATTAAAATTGTTTTTGCCATAAGAAACCTTTATTTGTATTTGGGAAAATTTTAGCAAAAACTTATCATTTTTTTGTAACTTTTCTAAGAAATGTAACTTTTTCTAAAAAAAGTTACATTCTTTTAAAAAATTATCAAGCTAAGTTGGTATATATATTTTGAACATCCTCATCATCTTCAAGTTTTTCAAGCAAAATTGATAATTCTTCCATCTGTTCATCTGTTATTTCAATTGGTGTTGTTGGGATTCTTTGTAGTGATGCTTTTTCGTATTCTATACCCATCTCTTCAAGTTTTTTTGTCATATTTCCAAATTCTGTGTAGTCTGCATAAAGCATTAATGAACCATCATCTTCAGTTTTAAGTTCCTCTAAGCCACCATCAATCATCTCCATCTCAAAATCTTCCAAGGACATATTTGATGGTTGCTCTTTTAGTTCAATTACAGCTTTTCGATTAAACATAAATTCCAAAGATCCGTTTGGTACAACTTGCCCATGGTTTTTATTAAATATCATTTTAATATTTGCAACAGTTCTTGTTCCATTATCAGTAGCTGTTTCAACAAAAACCAAAACACCATGAAGCCATTTTCCCTCATAGTTAAGCTCATCAAGATTTGCTGCATCTTTGGCTGTTGCTCTTTTTATTGCGGCTTCAATGTTATCTTTTGGAAGATTTTGTGCTTTTGCAGTATTGATTGCTGATCTTAGAGCCGGATTCATATCAGGATCTGGCACACCATTTTTTGCAGCAAGCGTTATTGCTTTAGCTAATTTTGGAAATACCCTTGACATATTCCCCCATCTTTTTAATTTTGATGCTTTTCTGTATTCAAAAGCTCTACCCATTTTACTATTCCCCTTTTTCTTGTAGTTTAATTAATGCTTCTCTAACTTCAGTAGCATGTAAAATTTGTATTTTTTCACCTTTTACACTTTTTGTTTTTCTCACATTTACGTTTTCAAAAATTTCTGCAATTTTACCTTTTGGATCTATTATAAATGTAGTTCTGACTACACCCATAAATTCTCTACCCATAAATTTTTTTAATTGCCATACGCCATATTTTTCACAAACTTTTTTATCTTCATCGCTTAAAAGTGTAATCTCTAAGTTCTTGTTATCAATAAATTTTTTGTGTGATTTTGGACTATCTGGACTAACCCCTAAAATAAGTGCATTTAAATCCTCAAAGTGTTCATTTTGGGCAGTAAAATCACAAGCTTCATTTGTACACCCAGGTGTATTGTCTTTTGGATAAAAATATAGAACTATCCATTTTCCAATTAAATCTCTCAAACAGATCTCAACTTCGTCTTGATTTGGAATACAAAATTCTGGTGCATTGTCGTTAACTTTTAACATTTTGTCCCTTTGGTTTTAAAATTTTGCGGATTATACCCGAGATATGATTAAGATTTTTAAGTGCTATAATCCTTTGTGATTCCTTATAAAATTTTATTATGGTTAATTTATACATATTTTAGGTTTAGGCTATACAATACTCTTCAATTAAAAAACAAGGAATCACAATGAAGAAATTACTCGGAATTTTAGCGATAGGATTGTTTACAATTTTATTTGGACACGATATTCAACTGCTCAGTGTTGACAATAAAGATGGGACGATTACCCCAAAAACAATAGAAGATGAATTTAAAAAAGCTGGTTTTTATATTTCTGATAATAGGGACATGAATGGTCCTTTTATGAAACAATTTCAAAATACAGATTTTAAAGTTTATAATCTATTTACAACACACCATATTAAATCAGTACAAAATCTTGCCAAAGAATACCCTAGAATTGGTCTTTTTACACCAATTAGTATGTCTATTTATACTAAAAAAGGTGAAGACAAATTGTATGTTTCATCACTTACACTTGAGGCAATGTCTAAAATTACAGGGATTCCAAGTGATAATAAAGATTTAAAAAATATCGCAAAAATGGTAAAAGAAACTCTTTTGAAAGCTATGCCAAATGGTAAACTTGAAAAGTTATCATATGAGCCATCATCTACACCAAAAGAGCTTATTACAAAAATGCATGTAAAATTAAAAAAAGGTGATTGGGTAAGCGATAGCGATAGTATTATTGAAGAATTTGAAGCAAATCTTGAAATGAACGGATTTGTTCAAGCTGGATTTAATGATATAAACTACTACTTTAAAGAATCAGGAGATAAATATTTTGATATTTTTGTATCTGAATCTATTTGTAAACTACCAGTTATTTATACAGTAGCTAAAACAAGACCTGAAGCTGGAGCATTTGCACCTTGTAGCATCTCTATTTATAAAAAAAGTAGTGATGATTTTATGTATGTTGAGTATCCAAATGTTTACAATTGGATAGCGTCTCTTGATATTGACAATAAAGAAGCTATTAGAGAGTTGATTGAAGCACAAGCTAAAATGGAGGTTGTGCTACACAATCTTAAAACTGATTACGAAAAATAATTATTTCTTTTCTCAACCAACTTTTGTTGGTTGAAATATTTTTTTTATACTTTCAAACAAATAAATCAAAAAAATCTTATAAACAAACAAAAAACATATACGAAATTATTAAACTACACATTAAAATATTTCAAAATTTAGGAGAAGTTTATGAAAGTAGTATTGTCTATTGCGGGGAGTGATAGTGGCGGTGGAGCTGGAATTCAAGCTGATTTGAAGACATTCGAAGCGTTTGGTGTTTTTGGAACAACAGCCATAACTGTCTTGACATCACAAAATACAACAAGCGTTTATTCTATTAGACCTATGGATAGAGACTTTGTTTTATCTCAGTTAAAAGCAATATTTGATGATTTTGAGATAAAAGCTATAAAAATTGGTATGCTCTACAATAATGAAATTATAGATTGTGTGAGGGAATTCATTAATGATTTAAAAATACCTATTGTTTTTGATCCAGTTTGCGTCTCAAAAGCTGGATATAAACTTCTTAGTGATGATGCAATAGATAATTTAAAAACACTTTTCCCTTATGTGACCCTAATAACACCAAACCAATATGAAGCAAAATTACTTTTGGATTACGAGTTTGCAAATAGTGATTCATTGGATTGTATTTTTAACTTACCATGTCAAGTTGTTATAAAAAACCATCAATTAGAAACGGACAATTTTAAAATTAGCGTTGATACACTTTACAATAAAAGAGATAAGAAAATATTTACCACCCCTTATGTTGAAACTAAAAATTCACACGGTACTGGATGTAGTTATTCGAGCGCAATAACTGCATCGTTAGCTTTAGGAAAACCAATCGAAATAGCAATAAGTGAAGCAAAATTATTTGTTTTTGAAGCGATTAAAAATGCTCCAAATATTGGAAATGGCAAAGGTCCAATTGGACACAAAAAAGGTATTGAAATATGCAACGCAATAAAAATATAAAAGGACTTTATGTTATAAGTGACGATATTTTAACTCCTAAGTTTGAGCTATTATCAAAACTTAAATTGGCACTTCTTGGTGGAGCCAAAATTATTCAACTTAGAGACAAAATAAGTTTAGATGAAGAGATTATAGGGTTAGCAAATGAGATTCAAAAATTGTGCATAGAATTTGGGGCTACTTTTGTTATGAATGATAGGTTTAAATTAGCAATCGAACAGAATTATGATGGGATTCATATTGGCAAAAGTGATTATGAAAATTTTGCAAGTATAAGAAAAAATTTTGACGGCATAATAGGTGTTTCATGTTATGGCAATTTGGATCAGGCTAAATATTTTGAATTAAATGGAGCAGATTATGTTGCATTTGGTTCTTTTTATTCATCACCAACAAAACCAGATTCATCACTTGTTCCTATTGATATTTTAAGGAAAGCAAAAGAACAATTAAGTATACCAATTTGTGCAATCGGAGGTATAAATATAAATAATATTGATGAGATAATTTGTACAAAATGTGATACCGTAGCTATTATAAGTGATATTTGGAAAAATGCAAATATAGAACAAATATCAAAAACATATACAGAAAAACTAAATTTTTAAGGATAAAAGATGACAAAATTAAAAGTAGCATTAGAGTGGTTTATAAATCCCGATCATTTACCATTTATTTTAGGTATTGAACTTGGTGAATTTAAAAAAGCTGGACTTGATGTTGAACTAATTGAGCCAAAGGCTCATTATGATGGCTTTGAAAGTTTAAAAAATAAAGAGATTGATATACATACTAATGAACCCCTGCATCTTTTTGAACACTATTTTGAAGGGATAAAATCACTTGGTTGTTTTTTTGAAACAAGAGGTGGAGTGATGATTAGGAAAAGTAGCATGGATAAATTAAGAGGAAATAATAAAATAAAAATAACAACACCAGCTTCTAATGATGTTACAAATAAAATTGGTTTTGAGATATTGTCAAGGTATGCAAAACAAGAGAATTTTAAACTTGATATAGAAAATGTTGAATTTGTAGAAACTGATTTTTATCATCTAAAAAATTTAACCTCAGGAGATAGTTTTGATGGTGCATGGCTTTGTTTTTATAATTTTGAAGGAATTGAGGCGGAATATTTGAGCTTTGATAATCTTTTTATTGATCATTTAATAAGCCCATATCCAAATTTTTCAGCTCTTGAATTAATGACAACTAGTGAAATTTTGGAAGAAAAAAAAGAAGCGATAGCTAAATTTATATCCATAACAGAAGAGATGACTGAATATTGTAAAAAAAATCAAGAATCATCAAAAGAGCTATATTATAGATATACAGATGATGATAAGAGTGAATTAATGGATATGATTATTGAAGATACGATTCCTAGATTGTTTGGTGAAATTTCCTCAAGTGAGACAAAATGGAACGATTTGTATTTATTTCTTGAAGAGCTTAAAGTTGTTAAGTTGAGTGATTTGGAGTATAAATCCATTTGGTAACATTCTCTTTTTGAAGTTAAAAAAGTTTCAGTATCTTTTATGATTAGTTTTAATTTTTATAACAATATTGAACCATAATATTTAAATATGCGACTTTTTAAAAGATAAATATGTTGCAAAATTTTTATCTTCCATTAGATACAATCCGCACCATGAAAGATGAAGTATTTAAAGAAAAAATAAAAAAACAATTTGAGTTTGATGAGTCAGTCGCAAGTGTATTTGACGATATGCTTAATCGCTCAGTACCACATTATGAAGAGATGTTGCATCTAACTACATCGTTTGGTTTAAAGTATCTAAAACATAACGATAGAGTATACGATTTGGGTTGCTCTACTGCATCTACACTTATCCATTTGGCAAAACATACAGAATTAAAGCTAGAGCTTATTGGGATAGATAATTCAAAAGCTATGTTAAAAAGGGCAAAAAACAAAGCAAATGCTTATGGGTTAAATATTAAATTTTTAGACGCTGATATTTTTGATGTAGAGTTTAAGAAATCAAATTTAATAATTGCAAATTACACGCTTCAATTTATAAGACCTTTAAAAAGGGAGCAATTAATTAAAAAAATATACGATAGCTTAGATGAAGGTGGGGTGTTTATTTTTAGTGAAAAAGTTATCACTGAAGATAAGGTATTAAATAAATATTTTATCGATGAGTATTATAACTTTAAAAAAAACCAAGGTTATAGTGAATTTGAGATATCACAAAAAAGGGAAGCTTTAGAAAATGTACTTATCCCTTACAGTTATGATGAAAATAGACAAATGATAAAAGATGCTGGATTTAAACATTTTGATTGTTTATTTAAGTGGATAAATTTCTCAACTTTTATAGCAATCAAATAAAAATTGTAAGGTGTAAAGATTAAGAAAGTCAAAAAATAATCTGAAATTTTTTCAGATTATTTTTATTTTATTATTTGAAAAGTCCTGTTTGAGTTACATTATGATTTAAGCCTAACTCTTTTGGATCTATTCCAAGTGCAATTCCCACCATTTGCGGAAGATGAAGAACTGGAATATTAATATCTCTTCCTGCTTGTTTTGAAATATTATGTTGTTGAACATCCATTCTAAGATGACAAAGTGGGCATGGAGTTACCATAACATCAGCATTATTATCAATTGCATCAAGCATTGCAATTGAACTTAATTTATTTGCAGTGACTGGATTTTGAAGCTCAACATGAAAACCACAGCATTTATTTTTTGACTCATAATCTATTGCATTTCCACCAAGTGCTGTTACTAAATTATCTAATGAAACAGGTCTATACGAGTTTTCTCCACCATTATTTTTATGTTGAAGATGGCTTGGTCTTATATTGTGACAACCATAAAATGAAGCAATATTTATATCAGTCATTGGATTTGTGACATGTGAAGCTATATTTTCATAACCATAATCGTCTTGAAGTGCATACAAGAAGTGTTTAACTTCACTTGTTCCTTTGTATTCCAAACCAACTTCTGCTAATTTCTCATTTACTTTTGCTTTAAGTTCTGGGTCACTATCAAGTCTATCTTTTGTTAAACTTGTATTTAATTGACAAGTATTGCAAATAGTTACCATTGTAAGTCCAAGTTTTTCAGCATAACAAAGATTTCTAGCATTTAAAACCAAAGATAACATATCATCAAAATCTTGCAAATGACTTGCTCCACAACAACTAGCTTCATCAAGAAGGATAAGCTCAATCCCAAGTTTATTTGCGATTGCCATTGTTGATTTTAATAATTCAGGAGTAGATTCTCTAGCCGTACAACCTGTGTATAGTGCATATTTTAATTTTTCCATTTTTACTCCTTAAAACTTAGCAGTTGAAGAAGATTCAACTAATTTTTTAATCTCAGAAAGATTTGCAGATTTTGGCATATTCCAAGGCATTACAATTTTCCCTTTTGCAAACATTGCAATAGCTTCAGGGATATGTTTCATCACACCGATATTTCCTTCACTATATCTTACAAGTTCACCCTCATCAAGGATACCATGTTTTCTGATTGACCACTTAAATCCAACAGCATGACGAACAGCTACATTATCTCTAGCTAACCCTTTTTCAAAAGTTTGAAGGTGCAATTTTGTTATTTTTCCAATAGGATCAAGTTCTTTTGGACAAGCATCAGCACATTCGTTACATTTTACACAATCCCAAATTCCACTTCCAAGTTCTTGTAATGCTTCAAGTCTTGAATTTGTTGCTGTATCTCTTGTATCAGCATTGAATCTCCAAGCTTTTACAAGTGCAGCTGGTCCTACAAAATCTTTATTCACAGCAACTGCTGGACATGAATAAAAACAACTTCCACATTGGATACAATAATCTGCTTCATTAATTTTTTCATTTTCATGTTTTGAAACTATATTTTCACTTGTTGGATGTTCATTGATATTTGCAACCAAATAAGGTTGTACTGAATTGTATTTTTCCCAGAAATTTGATTTATCAATAACCATATCTTTGTATGCTCTTTGTTTATCTTGTGGATCAATTATTAATTCGCTTCCAAAAATATCTACTAAATCATAAACTCTATCTTTGCACGCTAAAGTTGCTTTTCCATTGACTTTTACAGCACAAGAACCACAAATTCCATGTCTACAACTTCTTCTATACGAGAAGCTTCCATCGTGTTCCCATTTTATTCTGTTCATAATATCAAGAACTAACTCATCTTGAGTTACTTCCATAATAAAAGTGTCATAATATGGTAAGTAATCAGTTTCTTTATTAAATCTAAAAGCTTTTATTGTTAATTTTTTTGTCTCTTTACTCATTTTGACTCCTAATATGTTCTTGCAGCTAATTCATGACGACCTAAAACTACATCCATATACTCAGTAGTAAGCTCACCTTCTTGATTCATATAGCTCATTGTATGTTTTAAGAAATTTACATCATCTCTTGTTTGGTATTCTTCTCTAAAGTGAGCTCCACGACTCTCTTTTCTAAGGATCGCACCCTCAACAATAAATGCACTAAAGTCAAGCATATGGCTTAATTCTACTGCTTCTTGTAGGTCTGTATTGTAAATTTTTGATTTATCATCGATTCTTACATTTTTAAATCTTTGTTTTAATTCTTTAATTTTTTCTTTTTGTACAAGTAAAGATTTTTCAGTTCTAAAAACCCCTGCATTTTCTGTCATTGATTGTTGCAATTCTTCTCTAAGATTTGGAATTCTCTCATTCCCATTTGAAGTTCTAATTGTTTCAATTCTCTCCATAACTGCTTTTGCATCATCTTGATGTGCATTTTTGAAAGTTATTTTGTTTTCTTTTAAATCTTTTACAATATTTAATCCCACATGTCTTCCAAAGAATAGTGCTTCAAGTACACTATTTGCACCTAATCTATTGGCTCCATGTACACTTACACATGAACATTCACCTGCTGCATAAAAACCTTCAACTAAAGTTTTGGTATCTTTTCTAACATGTCCATTTATGTCAACAGGAATTCCACCCATACTGTAATGAGCTGTTGCAGCGATACTTATAGGTTCTTTTATCATATCTTGCCCAAGGAATGTAATAGCCAAATCTCTAAGTTCTGGTAATTTCTCCATTATTATCTTTTCACCTAGATGTGTAAGATCTATTAAAACATGATCTTTTTCAACTCCGCAACCTCTCCCTTCTAATATTTCTTGAGTAATAGCACGACTAACAACATCTCTTGAAGCAAGTTCAAGTTTGTTTGGAGCGTACTTTGTCATGAATCTTTCACCTAGCGAGTTGTATAAAATACCACCCTCGCCTCTTGCAGCTTCTGAAATTAAAACTCCACTTCCAGCAATTCCAGTTGGGTGAAATTGAACAAATTCCATATCTTCTAGTGGAAGACCATGTCTTGCAGCTATACTAAGTGCATCACCTGTATTTGCATGTGCGTTTGAATTTATTTTAAAAGCTCTTCCGTATCCACCAGTAGCAAACATAATTGCTTTTGCATTAAAAATCATAGGAGTACTATCTACTAAATTGAAAGCAAAAACTCCATAAGCTTGTCCATCTTTATAGAGTAAATCTGCTACATAATATTCATCTTTAAACTCAACTCCATCTCTATGAGCTTGTTCATAAATTGTTTGTAAAAGTGTTAATCCTGTTCTATCCTTTGCGTAACAAGCTCTTGGTTTGCTTTGTCCACCAAATGGTCTTTGAGCAATTTTACCTTCATCATTTCTGCTAAAAACAGCACCCATTTGTTCAGCCCATCTTATTGTTTCAGGAGCTTTACTACACATAAGTCTAATAGCATCTTGATCACCTAAGTAATCACTTCCTTTAACTGTATCAAACTCGTGTAGCTCAATAGTATCTTCAGCACTTAATGCTGCATTGATTCCACCTTGTGCTGCTCCACTATGGCTTCTCAGTGGGTGAAGCTTTGTTAATACACACACTTTCAGTCCAGCAGCTGATGCTTCTCTAGCAGCAGCACAACCAGCAAGTCCAGCTCCTACTATAATTACATCATATTTGTGAATAGCAATACTCATATAAATTCTCCTTAATTTTATTATTTGTTTCAATTTTACTAAAAACAGGTTCATTTCAAAATCAATCTTAAAGCACAATCATAAGATTATGTAAATTATGAATTTTGTTGATACTAACACAAAAACACTAAAAAATTTGTTTAAACTAAAACCTAAATATTTAAATATAATAGATTTGTTACTAAGTGAACCAGCTCCCATAAATCAATCTATTGAGAAAAATGGTTAAGATTTTTTATACTATTTAAAGTACAATAACTACAACTTAAAACAATAATAAATTAATTTAATAAAATAAATAAAAGGTAAAAATATGGATAAAGAGAGTTACTTTATTAAGCAAATAGCTTCCAATAAATATATCGGTGATGATGGAGCTGTTGTATTTAAAAAACTAAGTAGAAAAGAGAAATATGTATATAGTATGGATGCTTTTTTTGAAGATGTCCATTTTAAAAGAGATTGGTTGTCTCTTTTTCAAATTGCCAAAAAAGCTATGCTTGTGAATATTAGTGATGCTATTGTTATGAATGCAGTTCCAAAATATGCACTTTTGAGTATCGCAATCCCATCGTTTTATACAAAAAAAGATTTAAAAGATTTGGCAGAGGGATTTAAACAAGTGTCGAAAGAATATGGGATAGAAATTATAGGTGGTGATACAATTTCAAATACAAAACTTGATATTTCAGTCACAATAATTTCGCTCACAAAAAATCCAATATATAGAAGTGGCACCAATAAAGGTGATTTAATTTGCTACACAGGTGAGCTTGGAAGTTCAAAAAAAGATCTTGATAAGTTGTTTAATAATCAAAAAATTGATCAAAATTCAAAATTTATCGAACCAAAACTAAAGGGAGAATTTTTTTATAAAATATCAAAATATATAAATAGTGCGTTAGATATTTCAGATGGATTATTTTTTGAACTTGAACGATTAAGCAAGATGAATAAAGTGGGTTTTGAATTTATTGATGAAATAAAAGAAGATATTGGTTGTAGTGGAGAAGAGTATGAAATACTTTTTACATTTGATAAAAAACATCAAGATAAAATAGCAAAAATAGCAAAACAATTTGACATTAAATTAAATATTTTCGCAAAAGCAACAAAAGGGAGTTTCGAATGTATATGCAAAAAACATCATTTTTAGGTATTTTAATTCATAAATTTTGTGTGAATTATTGTGAAGTTTAAAAATAATATCAAAAAAGGTGATTTGTGGGGAGCTTTTGCGTCAATGCTTGTTGCTCTTCCATCAGCTATCGCTTTTGGGGTTACTATTTACCTCCCTTTAGGAAATGAATTTATAGCTTCTGGTGCTACTTCTGGAATTTTAGGCGTTGCTGTAATCGCATTTGTAGCTGCACTTCTTGGAGGAACACCAAAGTTAATCTCAGCACCTTGCGCACCTGCTGCTGCTGTTTTATCTGCTTTTACGATTTTTCATATGCAAAATGGACTAGATCCTTATCTCATAATTATTATGATGACTCTGACTGTGTTACTTGCTGGATTAATTCAAATTGGTTTTGGATTAACAAAAATTGGGCAACTTATAAAATTTATGCCGTACACTGTTGTGAGTGGATATCTTAGCGGTGTTGGACTTTATATTATTATTTCTCAAACGCCTAAAATACTTGGCTTACCAAATGGATTTCATTTTTTTGACTCATTGGCTAATTATAATTTGTGGGCTTGGCAAAGTATAGTTGTTGGTATTTTTACTATATTTTTTATGTTATTAAGTCAAAAATTTATATCCAAAATACCATCAGTGATAATTGGACTTTTTGGCGGAATTGGTGTTTATTTTATTCTTGGAATATTTGATTCATCCTTGCTTACGCTAGAATCTAATAGCTTGGTAATTGGTGTTATTGAATCTGGTTCATTGCGTGAAGCTGTAACGGGTCATTTTGAATCACTTCTAAATGTAAAATTTATAGATTTTGCATCCCTTCTTGTTCCAGCAGTTACTTTAGCTATTTTGCTTTCAATTGATACATTAAAGACTTGTATAGTATTAGATGCAATGACACGAACAGGACACGATTCGAACAAAGAACTTATGGCTCAAGGTAGTGCAAATATTGCTTCTTGTGTAATAGGTGGAATTCCTGGTGCCGGACAAATGGGATCTACTCTTGTGAATGTTTCAAGTGGTGCGGTAACTAAAGCATCTGGTATTCTTACTGGAATTTTTGCTTTAGTATCATTTATTTTATTAGCAAATTTTTTAGCTTGGATTCCAATTAGTGCATTGGCAGCAATTTTAATTGTAATTGGTTTTAAGATGATAGACAAAAATAGTATTGAGCTTATAAAATCAAAAAATACAATTTTTGATTTTATAATTATTTTATCTGTTGTTGTAACTGCATTAAGTGTGAGCTTAATTGCTGCTTCTGCTGTTGGTATTGTTTTGGCGATTTTATTATTTTTACAAGGTCAAATTAATACAAGTATCGTCTATCGTAAAGTTCATGGCGGCAAAGTTTTTTCAAAACAAATAAGAACGGAAAAAGAGATTTCCACAATAAAAAAACATGGTAATCAATATATAATTTATGAGCTACAAGGTAGTTTATTTTTTGGAACATCAAATCAACTATACAAAATGATAGAGAAAGATTTAGATGATAAAAAATATGTTATTTTTGATATGAAAAGGGTTTATCTTGTTGATTTTACAGCTGCGCATACTCTTGAAATCATTTCAAGAATTATTGAGGAGAAAGGTGGCAGATTGATTTTTAGCAGGGTTCCAATAAAGCTACCAACAGGACAAGATATTGAAGAGTATTTTGATGAACTTGGCGTTGTAAAATCAAAAGAAGTTACAAAAATATTTTTTGAACTTGAAGATGCTATCGAGTTTGTTGAAGATTTACTGATTAAGACATATGGAATTGAAACAAACACTTCAAAACCTTTAGAATTAGAAGAGTTCGAATTATTGGTTGGTAGAAAAGATACTATTATCGACGATCTAAAGCAACATATTGAAACTAAATCATATAAAAATGGTGAATTTATTTTTAAATCTGATGATGAATCTAGCGATTTTTATCTTATTAGACAAGGCGTTGTTAAGATTATGTTGCCAATTCATGACGGCAAAACTATAAATATTTCAACCTTAGGGCGTGGAGCTTTTTTTGGCGAATTTTCATTTTTAGACCACATTCCTAGAACTGCAAATGCTGTTTCAAGTGGTGATGTTGAGCTTTATATTTTAACCCAAGAGGCATTTGATAATTTTATGCAAACTCATAAAAAATCAGCAATCTTATTTTTAAGGGGATTAATTAGATCTTTGGTCAAAAGGCTACAAAATACAAACGCACAACTTGGTAATTTGGTAGATTAAAATCAATAAAAAATATATTTGGATATTATATTTCATATATTTTTATAAAAATTGCTATTTTTGTGTAACTTATCCTAATTTATAGTAGATAATCTTTTTAATATGTTTGTAATTAAGTAACTTTTTTGTAACAATAATCTAAAATTTCCAATCTTTAATATTTTAAAAGGAAATTATTGTGAATGGCTACCTCCTGAAAAGAAAACTATCTTTGATAACGCTATTAGTTGTAGGTCAAAATTTATATTCAAATGCCAAGCAATTACCAAATTGTGTCTATATTTCATCTTATCATAAAGGCTACGAATGGTCAGATGGAATTGAGAAGTCGATAAAAAATATTTTGGATAAAAAATGTAATATCATCCAGTTTGATATGGATACAAAAAGAAATAAAGATGAAGATTTTAAGTTAAAACAAGGCTTAATGGCAAAAGATTTAATTTTAAAATCAAATCCTAAAGTTGTAATCGTTTCAGATGATAATGCAGCAAAATATGTTTTAGCAAAACACTTTTTAAATAGTACAATTCCATTTGTATTTTGTGGTATCAACTGGACAGCAGATGAGTACAAATTTTCTCCAAATAATACAACTGGAATGATTGAAATCACACCAATCAAGCAACTTTTTGAACAAGCAATGAAGATAACAAAAGGTCATAAAGCAATTTTTATTGGCGATAATACAGAGACTGATAAAAAAGATTTAGCTTATTTTGAAAAATATGCAAAAAAAATGGGTGTAAAACTTGATAGTGCATTAGTTGAAACAAGTTCTGAATGGAAAAATAGGTATCTTGATGGACAACATAGATACGATTTTATTATACTTGGGCACAATTCAGCAATTAAGGATTGGAATGATGATGATATAAAGAAATTTATAGAAAAAAACGGAAAAAAGTTCTCAGTTACAACATATAGCTGGATGGTTCATTTTGCACACTATGGGTTAACTATAAGACCACAAGAACAAGGTGAATGGGCTGGAAATACTTCAATTGCCATATTAAATGGCTATAAAGTTTCAAATATTGCAATAACATCAAACAAGAGTTGGGATAGTTGGGTAAATATGAATATTATTAAGTCTAGCAATACAAAACTTTCAAGAGATATTATTGAAAAAGCGAAAAAACTTGATTAGTAAAGTTAAAACTACTATAAAAAATACTTTATTATTAGGGATAAAATCAAAAAAAACATATTTTGTAATTTTTGTAATTTTACTTACAACACTTATCACTATTGATAATCAAATTGATGATCTTAAAAAGGAGTTTTTTGAAGTTTCGCAAAATAATATTCAAACCAATGTTTCAAGTCAAGTCTCTGTAATTGAAGGTGTATTGACATCTTTGGGAAGTTTTTATCAAGCAAGTGACAAGGTTAGTTCATCATCATTTTCTACAATTTCAAAAGATTTAATTTCGACTTACCCGTATATTTCAACTGTTGTTTTTGTAAAAAATATTGACCATGAGGATAGGAAAGAATTTGAAGAAGATATGCAATATGAAGGAATTTATAATTTTACAATTACACAATACGATGAAGTTAATCAAAAATTTATAAACGCAAATCAGCGTAAAAAATATTTACCCATTATTGTTATTGAACCATCATCTCATGAAAACACAAAATTTTTTGGATATGATTTAAATGATTATAAAACATTATCAAATAAACTTCCTGAGATTGCAAAAAATAAAAATGTAGCAATTTACAAGTTGAAAAAATTTTTAGAAGATTCTTCATCTTATCTATTTGTAAAAGCTACATATTATGGTTTTGGTGTACCAGAGAGTGAAGAGGAGAGGATAAAGCAAAATAGTGGATATTTTATCTTAAGGGTAACCAAGGAAAACCTATTAAAAAGTGCAAAACATAGTTATCCTAAATATAATATTTCATTAAAAAATACAAAAATTTCAGATGACAAATCAGATGTTTTTTCTTTGTCAAGTTTTTTATATGTCCAAAAAATAGGAGATTTTGAAGATGGATATTTGCATATAAAAAAAGAAATTTTTATTAAAGACATAAATTTTTTAAATCTTTTAATTGTTAATTTGATTGTTATTGGATTGATTATTTTTATTTTATCATTGGTTGAAAAATATATTATCGCGATTAGAAATATCAAAAAAAATGAGCTTCAGTTAAGAAATGTTTTCGAGCTTAGTCCTATTGCTTTATGTATATCTTCACTTGATTGTTCGGAGGTTCTTTTTTCAAATCCTGCCTATCTCAAACTTTTAGAATCAGAAGATGCAACGCATTTTAATTCCAATAAGAAAGTTCATTATCTTGATTTTAAAGAGTATAAAAATATATCTGAAAAGATTGCACAGAAAGAATCAGTCTTCGCAAAACAAATAAAACTACAAATTGATGATGAAATTAAAACCGTTTTAGCTTCATATATCCCTTTTGAATTTAATAAACAAGATGGAATGTTAGCGTGGTTTGTTGATATTACAACACAAATTTCACAACAAGAACAAATTAATCATAGAAAAAATGAGCTTCAAGCGATGTTTGATGTGTCAAAAGATGGTATAGCAATTATTGATTTGGAATCAAACTTTTTAGAATTTAATGATGCTTATCTTGAGTTAACTGGGTACAGCAGGGAGGAGTTGTTAGAAACAAGTTGTTTATTGCTTACTCCATCTGATATGTTTGAAACATCAAAAGATGCCATTAGTACAGTGTTAAGAGATGGATATATTCGAGATTTTGAAAAGCCATGTATAAAAAAAGATGGAACAAAAATATATACAAGTATGTCGATTGCACTTATGCCCACTGGAGATAAATTATTGGCTTCAGTTAAAGATATTACAAAGAATAAAGTATTTGAAGAACAGGCAAAGTTAGCTTCAATGGGTGAAATGATAGGTAATATTGCTCATCAGTGGCGTCAACCATTAAGTGTTATTACAACAATTGCAAGTGGCATACAAGTTCGACATGAATTTGGAATTGTCCAATATGATACAATTTGTGAAAATATGGATAAGATTATAAAACAAGCAAATTATTTATCTCAAACGATAGATGATTTCAGAAATTTTATACAAAATTCACATGAACATAAAGATGTAAGCATTTGTGATATTGTAAATAAAACATTAACCATTGTAAGCTCAACAATAACAGCACATAGAATTAAAATGGTTATAAACTTGCAAGACGATAAAATTATAAGAGGACATGAGAATGAACTTATTCAAGCTCTTATGAATGTTATAAATAACGCAAAAGATGCAATGATTGAGCATGTTGAAGTGCAAAGTGATAGATATGTTTTTATTGACACGCGAAAATATGGGGCAGATTTGGTTTTAACTGTAAAAGATAGTGGCGGAGGGATACCAGAAGATATTATGAATCGAATTTTTGAACCTTATTTTACAACAAAACATAAAAGTATTGGGACTGGAATCGGACTTGATATGGCATATAAAATTATCACCAATAAACATGATGCTTTGATTAAAGCCTTAAATGTCGAATATGAATATGAAGATAAAAATCTAAAAGGTGCTTGTTTTGAGATTAGATTTTTAGATAAATAATAACAATTATTTATGTGATTGTATAGCTTCATTGATTTTAAATGTTTAAGATACTAATAAAAACAATTTACGGAAGTTATTAAATAATATCCCTATTTTAAAAGATGATTATATTAAAGGTTGAGTTAATAAATATTAGCAATAATTAACAAAATTAAAAAAGGAGTTTATAGTGAAAATATTTACAATTGCCCTACTTTCTTTGGTTGCAACTGGTTTACTTTTTGGTTCAACATTTACGGTTGATACAGCTCATTCGAGTGTATCATTCAAGGTTAAACACCTTATGATTTCGACAGTTACTGGTAAATTTGAAAAATTTAGTGGAAAATTTGAGTACGATGAAAAAACAAAAACATTAAAATCATTGACTGGCGATATTGATCCATCTTCCATAAATACTTCAATTCCAAAACGAGACGAGCATCTAAAATCTAAAGATTTTTTTGATGTTGGAAAATATCCAAATATAACTTTTGTGCTCACAAAAGTTGATAGTGAAAATATATATGGAAGATTAACTATGCATGGTGTATCTAAGGATATTGTTTTAAAATTAGAAAACAATGAAATAGGAAAAGATCAAACTGGAAAAACGAAAGTTGGACTTAGTTTAAGTGGTATTATTGAGCGGAAAGATTTTGGACTTACTTACAATTCTATCCTTGAAACGGGCGGTATTGCAATTGGTGATAAAGTAAAAGTTGAAATTGAACTTGAGGGCGCTTTGCAAAAATAACTAAAATAAGTTAAAAATATGTCAATTTGTCATATTTTTAACTTAAAATTCTTCTATATGATAAAATCTCACCATGAAATTACATATAGATATAGATTGCTTTTTTGCTTCCGCACACCGCATAAATAACCCAAAGCTAAACAATATTCCAATAGCAGTTGGTGGTAGAAGTAATCTTAATATTTTCGATAGAAAAAACCAAACAAGAAACTTAAGCAGTATTGATGGCGCATTTACGAGTGCAATTTTAAGTAGTAATGATAATTTAAGTGCTGATGAATACTTTAAAGATGATGACGGAAAATACAGAGGGATAGTAACTACATCATCTTATGAAGCTAGAAAATATGGAGTTAAAACAGCTATGAGTGTAGCTGAAGCGCTTAGATTTTGCCCCCACCTAACCCTAATTCCACCAAACTATCCACTCTATCATGAGCTTTCATACAAATTCAAATTACTCTTAGAAAAAGAGATACCATCAATTGAGCAATTTAGTATTGATGAATTTTTTTGTGATGTGTCTGGATGGATAAAAGATGATGATATTGTATCTTTTGCTTTGGGGCTAAAAAATATTATATTTAAGAATCTAGGACTTCCTGTATCGATAGGGATAGCAAAAACAAAGTGGATAGCAAAATTAGCAACAAATGATGCAAAACCTTACGGTATAAAGTTTGTTGAACCAAATGAAGTTGATGAATATATTAAAAATATCCCAATTGGAAAATTTCCTGGTATCGGAAAAGGATATGAAGAGAGACTTCTTCAAAGAGGAATTAAAACTCTAGGTGATACAAAAACAAGAAGAGACTTATTTTACTCTTGGGGAAAAAATGGAATACAGCTTTATAATCGGATAAATGGTATAGATAACGATAAAATTGAGATAAAAGGTGGGAAAAAATCAATTGGTCTTGGACGAACTTTTGACAATATTAAATGTAGAGATGAGATAAAAAGGAGAATAATGATATTGGCTAGACATATCTCATTTTTAGCCTACAAAGGTGGACACTGCCCACAAGCTTATGGATTGCAAATAAGATATCAATATGGAGATAAATCAAGTGATACGATAAATACAAATAGATTATTTAATGAGCAATATTTTAAAGAGGAGCTATTGAATTTATTTAAAAAGATTGACATCCATCCATCTCACGGTTTGATTCAGCTAAATATCACAATATCAAATTTTAGTGAAAACAAACCGACTACACTTGATTTATTTACAATTGAAGATGATAGAAAAAAAAGCAAACTTACAAAATCACTTCAAAAACTCAGAGATAAATTTGGAATAGATATAATTAAAAGTGGTGGGGAGCTTTAGTGATGATTATTTTGCACCTAAAGCCATTTTTATGACTATTTTTTGTACTATCACACTCTTTTTAGGTTATAAATAATAAATCAAATTTTAAAATACAATAAGGGATAAAAATGGCAACAGGAATATTTGCACTACTTGATGATATAGCACTTTTAGCAGATGATGTAGCAGTTTCAACAAAAATTGCTACAACAAAAACGGCAGGAATACTTGGTGATGATTTGGCAGTAAATGCCGAGAAAGCAACAGGATTTGCTCAAGACAGGGAGCTCAAAGTAATTGGTGCGATTATGAAAGGTTCATTTATAAATAAACTAATAATTTTACCTATCGCATTTTTATTAAGTAGTTTCGCTCCATTTTTGATACCTATTATTTTGGTTATTGGTGGACTTTATCTTTTGTATGAAGGTAGTGAAAAAATTGAGGAATATTTTCATAAACAAAAACATCAACTGCACGATACAGAGTTGCTAAGTTCAACCAATGAAAATATCCTAGATGTTGAAAAGCAAAAAATAAAAGATGCAATCCTTACGGATTTTATTTTATCTATCGAGATTGTTATTTTAGCTCTTGGAACCGTTCTTGATAAGCCACTACCTATTCAAATAGCATCAACAACTTTTGTCGCAATAATAGCAACGATTGGTGTTTATGGACTTGTAGCTCTTATTGTAAGACTTGACAATATAGGTTTTTGGCTTATTGACAAAAATTATATAAAAAGTGGAAATTTTTTAATATCACTTATGCCAAAAATTATCAAAGCCCTTGGAGTTATAGGTACAATTGCTATGATTTTGGTTGGTGGAGGGATACTTGCACACAATATTGAATCTATCCATCATCTTATGATTTTACCCATTCCACAAATGGCAAATGAATTTTTAATTGGAATTGCTGTTGGTTTTTTGGTGTTGATTTTTGTAAATATCATTAAAAAAATATATACAAAAATAATAAAAAAGTAACACTTAAATATGAAAAAACTATATTTTGTATTATTTTTGACCCTTTTATTAGAAGCAAATGAACCTAAACAATGGGGTGAAGATGTAACGGGTGTAAGTTTAAAGTTCAGCACCTCAAAAAAAGAGATTGCTCTTACACTTGATGCTTGCGGTGGAAGTATTAAAAGTTCTGGGTATGATGAAAAATTGATTAATTTTTTGATAGAAAATAATATTAAAGCGACACTTTTTTTAAATGCTAGATGGATAAAATCAAACTTAGAGATATTTAAAAAACTACAAAAAAATAATCTTTTTGAGTTGGCAAACCATGGAACAGAACATCGTCCGCTATCTATAAATGGTAAAAACATTTATGGACAAATTGGTACAAAATCAAAACAAGAGGTGATTAGTGAAGTTGAGGAAAACAATAAATTATTTCAAAGTTTAAATCAAACAAGACCTTTATTTTTTCGTTCAGGAACAGCTTATTATGATGAATTAGCAGCAAAAATTGTGAAAGATGAGCTGAATATGGAAATAGCTGGGTTTAGTATTATTGCCGATGCTGGAGCAACGTTAGTTGAGGATGAAGTTTTTAACCGTATCTCAAATGGTAAAAATGGAGATATTATAATTGCTCATATGAATCATCCTGAAAGTGGAACAGCAAACGGTATTAAAGATGGGATAAAAAATCTTTTGAAAAAAGGATTTACATTTGTAAAACTTAGTGAAGTTAAAAATAGATTGATTTATGCAAAATAGTGATGTTTAAATTTTTGCCTAATATTGACAAACAAACAAAACAAGGGATAAAGTTTATGCTTTTGGCATCTTTATTGTTTGCATTTATGGGTGCTTTTGCAAAAATTTTAAGTGAATATCTCCCATCAATTGAGATAGTCTTTTTTAGAAATCTTTTTGGTGTTGTTTTGATAGCTTATACACTTTATAAAGCCAATTCATTTCATCTTGGCTCCAAATTACCACTTTTGCTTTTTAGAGGAATTGCTGGTTTTTTAGCTTTAATGTTATTTTTTTACAATATAGCCAATATTCCACTCGCAGAAGCGATGACATTTTCACAAATGAGCCCTATTTTTACAGCAATTTTTGCTTTTTTATTACTAAAAGAGAAGTTGTCATTTCAAGCTTGGATTGGTGTTTTTATTGGTTTTGTTGGCGTTTTGTTTATCACTAAATTTGATGGTTCAAGCCTTGATAAGACAGATTATTTAGGTGTATTAAGTGGAGTTGGAGCCGCACTTGCTTACACTTCAATTAGAGAATTAAAAAATTATTACGATTCTAAAACTATTGCTTTTTCTTTTATGTTTATTGGTACAGTTGCACCGTTGATTTTTATGTTAGTTGGTGAATTTTATTCGCCGAGTGAACTTGATTTTATGTTTAGTGCTTTTGTAATGCCAAAAGTTGGAGATATTGTTTTTATTTTCTTGCTCGGATTGTTTTCAACTTATGCACAAATTTTTATGACAAAAAGTTATTCATCAACAAATGCTGGGATAGTTTCGACTATTGGATATTCTGGGATAGCTTTTTCTATTGTTATCGGATTGTTGTTGGGTGATAATTTGCCAGATATCTATTCGTTTTGTGGAATAATCTTGATAGTTATAAGTGGTATTTTGGTTGCTTCAAACAACCAAAAATAACTAAATTTGTTTTATGTAGCCCCTTACATACTCATAACCAGAATATAAAGTTAAAGCAACTGCAATCCAAAGTAAAAGTTCACCAAACGCCCAATTCATAATCAAAAATCCAATCGCTATCATTTGCACAACAGTTTTGATTTTGCCAGCCATAGAAGATGATACATCTCTCCCTTCGCTAATAGCAACAACCCTAAGTCCTGTGATAAAAAATTCCCTTGAAAGTATCAAAAATATTGCAATTGCACTAGCACGATCTAAAACCAAAAGTCCAATAAAACCAGCTAAAACTAACATTTTATCAGCCAATGGATCAAGAATTGAGCCTAAAATTGTCATTTGATTCCAAGTTCTTGCTATAAAGCCATCAAAAAAATCCGTAACAGACGCAATAACAAAAATAAGACCAGCCATATAATCAAGCCAACTAGGATGCCATCCATAAAATATAGGATTTTCTCTATCAATCATAAACCAAAGCATCAGTGGTGCTAGAAGTATCCTAAAACCAGCTAAAAGATTTGGTAGATTAAAGTTTTTGTTTTTAACTTTTTGTTGTACTTGTGACATTATTTTTTAAAAGTTGTCCCACCATCAACAATCAGTGTAGCACCAGTTATCCACCCTGCTTCCTCGCTACATAAAAACCAACAAGCACCAGAGATATCTTCAGGTTGCCCCATTCTTCCAAGTGGAGAAAGTGCAGCTGTTTTTGCTGCTACCTCTTCATAGTTTGTAAAAGCTCGCAAAGCATCTGTTTCAATTGGTCCACCACTTACAGCATTTACCCTAATCCCTTTTTCACCTAATTCAGTTGCCGCATATCTTACCATCGCTTCAACAGCTGCTTTATTTGTCCCATGCCCTGCATAGTTTTCAATATAAACTAAATTTCCAGTTGAACTAAGTGAAACCATCGCTCCACCACCTATTTTTTCCATTCTTTTTGCAGCTTCTTGTGCTCCACAAACAAATGCATCAACGGTTGCTGTGTAGATATTATTAAGTCCTCTTGGTTTGAGTTTCATAAATTTATTGTATCCACCAACTACTGCTCTTCCATAAATCATTGCATTAGAGATAAAAAAATCAACCCTATCAAAATCTTCATCAATTTTCAAAAACAACTCTTTAGCACTTTCAGGTTCTAAAATATTAAAAGGGTAATATCTAGCTTTGATACCAAATTTTGTTTCCAAATCAAGTGCTATCTCTTTTGCAAATTCTTCATTCGAATTGTATGTGAATGCTATATTAACACCCTCTTTTGCAAATCTATATGCACAAGCTTTACCTATACCTTTTGTTGCTCCAGTTATTACTAGTGTTTTGCTCATTTAATCTCCATTGTTTTTGTTTTGTAGTTAAAGTTTATTTTATACCTAGTATGTAGTAAACAGATTTGTTTGGAATTGTTTCCAAACTAACATGGTATTTATCACTCCATTTTTTTACAGCTTCGTCAAACTCTTGAAGCATCTGGGAGTTTTTGTTTTCAGACTTTATTTTAAATAATTTTGTATGATTTGAAAGTGCAATGTATGCGTTCATATGTTTTAAAGAGTCACTTAAGCTTATTAAATGTTTTGCAAATTTATCAAACCCTTTTGTATTATTTATTGCATCTTTTGCTTGAGACAATGATGAATCATTTATTGTGTATTCTAGTTGTGCGAGTATCATTTCTGGTGTAATTTCTATATCCATAATCTAATTTCCTTTATTTTAAAATGGTGGTTATTTTAGCTTATTACAGATATAATCAAGCTTATATTAAGTTACGAAAAGTTTAAAAAGGATTTTTATGGATGTTGTGGAGCTGTTTCAAAGGTTACTTAGATTTAAATCGATTACTCCAAATGATGATGGCGCATTTGATTTTATAGATAGTTATTTGGGAGGTGATTGGGTTTGTTTGAAGCTTGATTTTGAAAATACAAAAAACCGTTATTATTTTAAAAAATTTACCTCATCTGATACGAATTTATGTTTTGCTGGACACATTGATGTTGTCCCAACTGGAAGTGGTTGGAGTGTTGATCCTTTTGAAGCAAATATTATTAATGGGAAGATTATTGCAAGGGGAGCCCAAGATATGAAAAGTGGTGTCGCTGCTTTTTTATATGCTTGTAAACATGCTACACATTTTAATGGGACACTATCAATTTTGCTTACAAGTGATGAGGAAGGGGAAGGGACAAATGGAACAATTAAAGTTTTAGATTACCTAAAGTCAAATAATATGTTACCAACAGCATCAATAGTAGCTGAGCCAACTTGTGAAAAGATATTTGGAGATGCTATAAAAATTGGTCGCAGAGGAAGCATTAATGGTTATATTGAATTACAAGGTAAACAAGGACATGCAGCCTATCCTGAAAAAAGCATAAATCCAATAGAGATAATTGCCCCAAAATTAGAGAAGATGGCTGGAATTAATCTTGATGATGGAGATGAGTATTTTGCACCAAGTAAACTTGTGATTACCGATATAAGATCTGGTATGTTGGTAACAAATGTAACTCCTGATAAACTAAATCTTATGTTTAATGTAAGAAATTCTACAAAAACGACAAAAGGTGATGTTGAAAATTTTATTTCAAAGTTATTTAAGGGAAGCGATTTTAAACTCAGATTAACACAAGGTTCATATCCTTTTATTACAAATAGTGATAGCCACATAGTAAAAACAATAACTTCATCAATAAATAAAGTAACAAATATGGTACCAAAACATAGCACTGCTGGTGGAACAAGTGATGCTAGACTTATGAGCGCATTTGGAATTGAAACTGTTGAATTTGGTGTTATGAATGATACTATTCACGGAATTGACGAGTCAACTACTATTTGTGAGTTAAATAGTCTTAAAGATATATTTACTAGTGTCATCAAAAAATTTTAAGTTTTGACAAAATTTTTTTTTTAAGATAAAATTCGCCAAATTTAAAACGGGTTCTAAAATCGGGAAATACCATGGAAGAGATGATCGTTACAAAAGACCAGCTTATTGAGATGTTTTTATCTAGCTTGATACAAGACTCAAATTTTGGTTGGCTTTATAATGATTTATTTTATGTAAATATTATAGCTTTACATGAAAAAGATCCAAAATATATATATGATGTAACAGATGCAGAACAGTATAAAATTTCACCAATAAGACAGAAATAAAAAGGTAAGCCATGTCACATTGTCCATTTTGTAAGAAAAAGATAGCTATGAGTAAAGCATTTTGCTCAAGAAGTTGTAAAGAAAATTATTTTCAACTTATTGCAATTCAGATTCCAAAACTTTTTATGAAAAGAATTCATACATTTTGCAATGAAGAGGAGAAAGCAGCTGAAATTGAAAAATTTGCTTTTAGACACAAATGGAGAATCGATCTTCTTCAAAATAAGATAGAGGAAGAATCTATCCGTTTGGGTTATAAGAACGGGACAATCGATAACGATTAATTCTTAACTATTTTAGTTTTGAGGAGCTTAAAATACTCCTCCCTGTTAATTTCAAATCCACCTAAACTTGCTAAATGGTCATTGTAAACTTGACAATCTATGAGTTTTATACCATTTTCTTCTGCTTGATTACAAAGATTATAAAAAGCTACTTTTGAAGCATCACTAACTTTTGCAAACATACTTTCACCACAAAAAACATCCCCAATCATGAGTCCATAGAGTCCACCTACAAGCTGATTATCTAAATATGTTTCTATACTAAAAGCAATGCCTAAATCAAAGAGATTTGTATAAGCTTTAATAAACTCTTTACTTATCCAAGTATCACTTTCATGTTTTCTTGTTACATTTGCACAATTTCTCATAACCTCTTCAAATTTCTCATTTGATTTAACTATAAACTTCTTTTTTTTGATAGTTTTACGTAAACTTTTTGATACTTTCATATTATTTGGATATAAAACCATTCTTTTTTTTGGAGAGAACCAGTGAATATAATTGTACTCATCAATAAACCAAGGAAAAATACCGTTTTCATAAGCATTTACTAATCTTTGAGGATGAAAATCTCCACCAATTGCCACAAGGTCATTATTCATCATTTTTATGGTTGGAAAATCAAAATTATCATCATCCAACAAATATATTTTTTCTTTTTTATCAAGTAGTTTCATATTTGTATTTTATATAAAATTCTATCTTTTTAACATATCGCTCATAATTTATTTATCCTACAAAATAACTTTAAAACTAAAACAGTATAATCTTTAACTTTACAAAAATTACTGAAAGGTTAATATGAAATCGACTGCTAGACAAATTTTAACACTACCTGTTATCGTTATTGCGATGGGGTATTTTGTTGATATTTATGATCTTATTTTATTTGGTGTTGTGAGGGTTCAAAGTCTAAGTGAACTTGGACTCACAAAAGAGGAAATAACAACTTGGGGCTCAATGATATTAAATGCTCAAATGGCTGGAATGCTCCTTGGTGGTATATTATGGGGTATGCTTGGAGATAAAAAAGGTAGATTGTCTGTTTTGTTTGCATCTATCATTTTATATTCTGTTGCAAACTTTTTAAATGCATTTGTTACCAATGTTGAACAATACGCAATCCTTAGATTTATAGCTGGGATTGGTTTGGCTGGTGAGCTTGGTGCTGGTGTTACACTTGTTGCTGAAATATTACCAAAAGATAAAAGAGGCTATGGGATTATGGTTATAGCTTCATTTGGTGTTTTGGGTGTGGTTGCTGCTAATATTGTAGTTTCTATTTTTGATTGGAGAAGTGCTTATATTATTGGTGGTGTACTTGGTTTTGCACTATTATTCCTAAGGCTCAAAGTTAAAGAATCAATGATGTTTAATGAACATAAAGATTCCAATATCAAAAAAGGTGATTTTTTAAGTCTTTTTAGGGATAAAGAGTTATTTTTAAAATACATAAAAGCAATTATTGTAGGTATGCCTATTTGGTATGTTGTTGGTGTTTTGGTTATTTTTTCCCCTGAGTTTGCTAAAGCTTTAGAGATTAGTGATAAAATTACAGCTGGTGAGGCTTTGATGTATTGCTATATTGGACTTAGTGTTGGGGATTTGGCTAGTGGATATATCTCACAAAAACTAAAAAGTCGTAAACAAGCTTACGGTATATTTATGGCTTTATCTATTTTGACTATTGCATTTTATCTTTCATTATCTGATGCAAGTTCAACATTATTTTATTTTGCACTATTCTTACTTGGTGTATTTTGTGGTTATTGGGCTTTATTTATCACTATGGCAGCGGAGCAATTTGGAACAAATATAAGAGCAACAGTTGCAATAACTGTACCAAATTTTGTACGAGGTTCTGTTATACCTATTACTTCAAGTTTTATACTTTTAAAAGATAGTTATGGGGTTTTGGGTTCTGCAATTATTGTTGGTGTTGTAGTTTTTGCCATCTCTTTTTGGGCACTTTATACCACAAAAGAGACTTTCCATAAAGACTTGGATTATATAGAAGTCTAAATGTTACCCCTTTTATTGTATTAAAAGGGGATAAGTATACAATTCCACTAAAAATTATTATTAAACTACAAAAAAGAGGAACGATGCAATATTTTATACCACATATGGATGAGAGAAAACCTGATTATGCTCTCTTATTCATAGCATCATTTCTTATGTTTATAGGTCTTGTATTTTCCTATTCACTATCAATTTTTGCAGTTGAATATTATGCCTATTCACAATTTCACTTTTTTATTCGTCAGTTTATAGCTGTTGCTATTGGTATATTTTTTATGTGGGGATTGGCGCATATCAAAGCTGAAGTGATTTTTAATCAATGGAAACTCCCTTGGAGGATATTTTTAATATCATCTATTTTGATTATGATAATGCCAATTTTACCTACTTTTCTAACAACAGAGTCAGGTGGAGCTACTAGATGGATAAGATTACCTGGATTTTCAATCTCACCTGTTGAATTTTTTAAAATAGGTTTTATTTTCGTAATAAGTAGTTTTTTGTACCGAAAAAATCCAAAATTAAAAGAGATAAGAACTCTAAAAAGTGAACTTATTGTTATTTTACCATCGCTTTTGATTCTTGGATTTTTTGCAAGCTTTATTGCGGTTGCACAAAAAGACTTAGGAAATGTTGTTTTGATTGCGATTATACTTTTAATGATGTTTGTGTTTGCAGACAGAAGTATTAAATTGATTATGGCACTTGTATCAACAGGGCTTGGGGCATTTGCTTTGCTTGTTATAATTGCTCCACATAGGATTGATAGGATAAAGAGTTGGTGGAGTAGCGTTCAAGATACATTTTTAAGTCCATTTTCGCAAGAGATACAAGAGATGTTTAGGACAACTGAATATAGTGAGCCATATCAGGTTACAAACTCAATTAGCGCCATTTATAATGGTGGTTGGTTTGGAACTGGAGTTGGTGAGGGAAATCTAAAGCTAGGTTTTCTAGGTGAAGTTCATACAGACTTTGTACTAGCTGGTATGACAGAAGAGATAGGAATATTGGGGCTTATTGCTTTACTTATTGGTGTTATTTTTGTAATTTTACGAATTTTTAAAATTGCAAGAAGAGTTGAGAATGAGATGTACCACTATTTTTGTGTTGGTGTTGGAGTTATGATTGGATTTTCTTATCTTATAAATTCTTATGGGATAGCTGGACTAATCCCTATTAAAGGTTTGGCTGTTCCGTTTTTAAGTTATGGTGGAAGTTCTGTGATAGCACTTGGAATTTCACTTGGTATTGTGTTATCAATAAGTAAAGAGATTAATAAATAAGCAACATAAAATATTTTGCAATTAAATAGTAATTATTTATGTATAAATTTTGAGCAAAAGTGATAGAATAAAGTTCTGTTTTTTAAAAATGAAATTAAAACGAAAGAGGGATTTTGTGAAAAAAGAATTATTAATATTAATACTAATTAACACTCTAGTTTTTGGTAACGAAGATTTGCTTGACAATTTATTGGGCGAATTTGCACAAAATAGTGACTTGTCACAAGAAACAAAAATCAAAAATCAAGGTCACTCGATAATCTATACGAGGTCTGATTTGGATAGGATGCAAGCTAGAAACTTAAGAGATATTATGAAATCCATCCCATTTTTTACACTTCAAGAGAGTGATGCAAATTTTCCAAATTTTAATATGATAGATCAAAAAATACCATTTAGTGGTTCTCAACTCAGAATTTATATAGACAATCATGAGATGACAAGTGGAATTTATGGGAGTATGTTTGCTTATATGGGTTCAATTGAATTGGAATTTATTGATCACATAGAACTATATCTTGCTATGCCATCTTTTGAATACTCAAGTGAATCTACACAAGTTTTAATAAAATTACATACAAAAGTTCCAAAAAGAGATGATGGTGGCAAGGTTTTAATTTCGCAAGGAACCTATGGTGGAAATCAGCAAAGTATTTATTTGGCAAAAGCACTAGATAAATTTTCTTACTTTGCTTATATTTCAAGACTTGATGATAAGAAAGATAATCCAATTAGCTATGGAACTGAAGTAAATAGGGATAAGCAAACAAATCATTTTGTTGGTACGGTTTTTAATGACAAGCATCATCTTTTAGTAAATGCGTTAAATATAAAACAAGGTTTGTCCAAGAATTTGAGTATAGATGCCACAAGTTTGGAAAATGAAAGTAGATACAATAATATTCAAGTTAGCTATCAAAATAATAGTATAGATAACATTGTTGCAAAAGTAAGTTATCAACAAGCAGACGATAAAGTAATATCAAATGACGATAAACCATTTTATTTTGACTTTCAAGCTAATACAACTATTAATGATATTTATTTTAATGTTATAGATAAAGTTTCTACTATTCAAGTTGATTATGTTGATAAAATAAAAAACAATGATATTTTACTGGGTGCTACCATGAGAAATAAAACTGCTAACTATAAAACATATCAAACAAATGCATACCAAGTATCTACAAATGGATATGACACACAAAATGTGTATGCTTTTTATCTTCAAAATGAATTTAATATAAACAATAATTCTATATTTGTTTTGAGCGGTAAATATTCAAAAATTGAAAATAATGGAAATATAAACGATCAAACACTAAAAATGTTTAGAGCTGGATACACTTACAACGTAGAAGACTTTAATGCTAAATTGTTTTATTATGACAATCCAACACCTATTGAGCCATATCTTTATTCACAATTTTTTAACTTGAGTCAGAGTTTAATGGCAGAAGAGATGAAAAGTGTTGTAGCAGAGATTGAATACAACAAAAACAATCACAATCTTAGACTGGTAGCTTCACAATGTAAAACTGAGAACCTATTTTATTTTAATACAAAATATATGCCAATACCAATAAGTCCTTATTATACTTTTTATGTTTCCTCGCTCGATAACTATAATAAAATTGTTAAAAATAAAAGGTTTACATTAGCACATACTTATGATTTTACACCCCTAAATAGAATAAAAACTAATTATTTCACACAATCAATCTCAAATTCACCAAATGGAAACTACACTGAACAGGGTGGATATTTAAGATTTCTAAACACACTTGGTAAGTTTGATGTTTTCAATGAAGTAGTGTATAGGGAGACTTCATTGGATGGTAAATCATGGTTTGATTATAGTGCAGGAGTAAAATATAGACAAAGTAAAAATTTATCATTTTCAATCAAAGGTGAAAATATTTTAGATAGAGGTCTTAAGCAAGATATTAAAAGATTTCAAACTTCTGATTATGTAATTTATAATGAATTACCTAGTTTGCAATTTACACCAATAGATAAGAGATTTTACGGAGCAGTGGAGTACTCATTTTGAATTTACTCACAAGATTTATTTTTGGTATGATTTTCTTTGCACAAATTCTTAATGGGTTTGACACAAAAACAGCATCTAAAATATACGATAAACTTTTTTATGGGGTATTTAAAAAAAATATTATTTATGTGTATACAAATAACCAAACATATAAAACAGTTATACTAGGTTCTCAGTATCTTAAACTTGTAGATAATGTTGATGATGCAAATATTGTTCTTTTTTCTAGCGGTGATGATTTGACGTACAAAATGAAAAATAAACTTATTTTTGCGACGGATTATGACTCATTCAGAGATAATAGTAATGCAATAGGAGCTTTTTACTGGAATAAGGGACGTCCTGAGATTGTATTTTCTGGTGAGCGACTTGAAAATGCAAAACTTTCTCTTAGCGGTGAGTTTGAGAGGTATTTAAAGTGAATAATTTTAAATTTAATCAAAATACACTTCAAGGAAAAATTTTTCTCTCTATTTTTACAATTTTAACATTGGCTGTTTTATCACTTTTTGTTTTTGATTATTTTAAAGCCAAAAGTCAAGCTAAGGATTATTTAAAAACATCAAATGATACAATCAACAAAATATTAACACAAAATATAAGAGGTTATATTTATAATCAAGATATTGCAAACATAAAACTTTTAATAGATGCAGTAGATAGTAAATATATTGGAAATATATATATCACTTCTCCAGATGGTCAAATTTTGTATTCAAAAGTGAAAACAAAACAAAAAATATACAACCTAAGCTTTATTCAAGACAATGATTTTGTTAACCATTCAAGTTTTACTTTGCTTGATATAAATCTAGGACATATGATTATTGAGGCAAATATTGATGCTTATAATGATGAGGTTTTTCGCAATACAACAGAATTATTTTTGCGATTATTTATGATTTTTGGCATCGGAATTATTATATCCTGGCTTATTTCTCGTCAGATTAGCGAGCCAATAGATGCAATGATTTTGTATTTACATCATTCAAAAACCAATGAGCCTTTTAGTTTTGAAAAGCAAAATATTGAAGAGTTTAACTTTTTGGCAACAAAAATTGAGGAGCAAAGAAATGCTCTGATTGATTTAAATTTAAATCTTGAAGAGAAAATAAAATATGAAGTTGATAAAAACAGCCAAATTGAAAATAAACTTTTCCAGTCAGAAAAATTAGCTTCAATGGGTGAGATGATTGGAAATATTGCTCATCAATGGAGACAACCATTAACTGTAATCACAACAAGTGCAACAGCAATACAGCTTAAAAAAGAATATGGAATATTAACTGATGAGTATCTTGATGAATCTTGTGAAAACATAAATCAAAATGCTCAATATCTTTCAAAAACGATTGATGACTTTAAAAATTTTATCAAAGGTGACAATGCAAAAACATTTTTTACTCTTAATGAAAACATTGATAGTTTTGTAATATTAATAAGCTCATCCCTTAAAGCTAATTTTATAAATTTGGTTACTGACATCGATAAAAATATAATAATTTATGGTTATTCGAATGAGTTGATACAATGCTATATGAATATCTTTAATAATTCAAAAGATGCACTCAATGAAGTCAAACATGAGAAATATTTTTTTATAACTGCAAAAATAGAAAACAATATGATTAAGTTATCATTTAGAGATAATGCTGGTGGAATTCCTATCAAGATATTGCCAAAAATATTTAATCCATACTTTACAACAAAACACCAAACGCAAGGTACAGGACTAGGACTTAGTATGACTTATAATCTAATTACAAGTGGGATGAATGGTGAAATTGAAGCTAAAAATATAATCTTTTCACATGACAATAAAGATTATAATGGAGCAGAATTTAACATCACACTTCCTATAAATAAAATTGATAAAAACACAAAGAAGGAAAATAATGATACAGAATGAGGGATTGAAGTTGGGTCAAAAGAATGAACCAATAGAAATAAGTGAAAATGAAATATTATTAAAAGAGTATGAAGAAAATCTCAGTTTAGCAGTCGCTAATTATAAAAAAGCATCAGCTAAACAAGAACTTGCATTTGATTCTTATGATGAAGAGTGCATAAAAGAGGAGATGTCATTTTTTAGAGATGAAGTAAAATTATTAAGAGTAAAGATTGATAAGTTAAATAACGAATTGAATACAGATGTCGTTTGATAAATTTAATTTATCATCTAGTTTAAATAAAGCTATAAAATCAAATAACTACAACAAACCAACGCAGATACAAAACAAAGTTATACCTTTGATTTTTGATGGTGTTGATATTATGGCAAAAGGGGAAACCGGAAGTGGTAAAACAGCAAGTTTTGTGTTGCCAATTTTGCACAACATTGAACAAAATACACTACCAAAAAAACGAAAAATTCAAGTTTTAGTTTTAACTCCAACAAGAGAATTGACTTTACAAGTTGGACAAACTTTTTCAAATTTTAGTAATTTTTTTGATGTCAGACCAAAAATTGTTGCCATAATTGGTGGTGAAGATATTGGAGTACAACTACAAAATATCCAAAAAGGTTGCGATATAGTTGTTGCAACTTCGGGACGCCTTCTTGATATTATAGATAAAAAACAAATTGATTTTTCATCTTTAAAGTATTTTGTCCTTGATGAAGCCGATAAAATGCTTGATTTTGGGTTTGCCGAAGAGCTTGATTCTATATTAAAAGTTCTCCCAGCAAAAAGACAAAATCTTATGTTTTCAGCTACTTATCCTATGAAAATGTTGGAAATAGCATCAAAAATAACAACAAAAGCTATTGAAGTTGAGATAATATCACCAACACAAACCGTCGAAAATATCTTACAAAAAGCGATATTAGTAAGTAAAGAACACAAAAGTCCCCTATTGCAAAAATTGATAAAACAATATAATTTTAAAAAAGTTTTAGTTTTTATGGCAAACAAAAGAGGATGTGATAATATCGCAGTTAAGTTTAGAAAATATGGATTTTTGGCAGATTCTTTTCATGGAAATCTTACGCAAAGTGAACGAAACTATACACTCGATGAATTTAAAACACAAAAGCTTAATATACTTTTCTCAACAGATATAGCAAGTCGTGGACTTCATATTGATGATATAGATTGTGTAGTCAGTTTTGATCTACCTAGAAGTGCTGATGACTATATTCATAGAATTGGACGAACTAGTCGTGCTGGTAAAAGTGGTACTGCGATATCTTTTCTTGACAACGACACGATCGAACATTTTAAACTTATCGAAAAAAGATGTGGTGTTTTGATTGAAAAAGAGACTGACGAGAAGTTTCCATACAAAATAACAAAGCAACAAAAAATAAAAGGTGAAGCTCCTATTAAGGGGAAAAGAAAGAGTAAAAAAGATAAATTAAGGGAGCAAGGCTCACTTTAATTTATGAAAAAGTTTTATTAAATCGTTATCTCTTTCACATCAGCTATATTTCTAAATGCTAGATAAACTAAAGCTATAAGGTTTTTTCTGTTTTGTTTTATTTTTTCATTTTCGTGATTTACAAATACATTTGCAAAAAAGTTTTCTAGTTCTGGTTTTAGTCCAAACAATGCTTCTAGTTCCTCATCGTAAGTTGTATAATTTTTTGAAACAACCTTTTTGTAGGCTTCAAAAAGTTTCCCCTCTTCTTTGTTTTCAAACAATGAACTATTAACATTATTTTCTTCAAAACTAACATCTTTGATGATATTTGCAACCCTTTTGAAAACTGAGCTAAATTCACCAAAATCACTACTATTTACTATTGGATTTAGAGCATAAATCTTTTGAGAAATTTTTAAAATATCACCCTCGCCACTAGCTAGTACTGCTTTTATAACACTTGGGTTTGTATCTTTAAAAATTTTAAATAATCTTTCGTTAAAAAACTCTACCACTTGATTTGTATTCAAGCCATTGTAATGTAGTGATAAATCACTAATCATATTGTATATGTTTAAATTGTATTTATTTGATATACAAATTCTTACAATTCCTGCTGCTGCTCGTCTTAGTGCAAATGGGTCTCTACTTCCAGTAGGTACCATTCCTACACTAAATAAGGCTAATAGATTATCTATTTTATTTGATAATGCAACAATACTGCTAAATAAATTTGATGGTACTTCACTATCTTCACCTGTTGGTAAATATTGTTCTTTAAGTGCTATACACAATTCATCATTTTCATTTGCTTTTTGTGCATAGTAATAACCCATGAGTCCTTGAAGTTCTGTAAATTCATAAACCATATCAGAGGTTAAATCAGCTTTACTTAACATTATGGTTTTGCTTAAAAGTTCTTTTTTCTCTTCTGGTAGCAATAAGGCATTTGCTAAGTAACTTCCAATTTTCTCTTCCCTTTGGCATTTTGCATACAAGCTACCAAGCCCATCAACAAAAGTAATATTTTTAAGTCTTTCGTTTGACAATCCATTTTTAAGGTCATTATTCCAAAAGAACATTGCATCACTAAGTCTAGGTCTTAAAACTTTTTCATTACCACTTATGATATGACTAAAATCAGTTGTGTAAGAATTCGATACAACTATAAAACTATTTGTAAGCTTCCCATCTTTATAAACAGCAAAATATCTTTGATTTGCTTTCATTGAGTTTATGATAACTTCATCTGGAAGAACTAAGAATTCCTCATCAAAGTTTCCTAAAAGTGCAGTTGGATACTCTGTGATTGCTACAACTTCATCTAGAAGCTCAGTATCTATCTCAACTTTAACATTGTGTGTTTTTTCAATATTTGCTATTTGAGCAAGTATCATCTCTTGTCGTTTTTGAGCAAAAAGGATAACTCCATTTTTTTCTAAAGCATTAAAATATTCACCAGCATCATTGAAAGGAAATTTATCATAACTCACCATTCTATGTGGGAAACTATTTTTGGCTGAAGTTACACCAAAAAGTTCACCATCAATTAGCTCATCTCCAAGAAGTATAGTTAACCCTCTTATTGGTCTTATAAAGCTTTCACTTAAGCTTCCCCATCTCATTGATTTTCCAAAGTCAAGTTTTTTGATAAATTTATTTACCATCTCATTTAATAAATCTTTAGATGGCGCTCCAACTTGAAGTTTTGAAAAATACAATACATCTTCTTTTCCGTTATTTTTTGTAGTCAGCTCATCTAGCTCAACTCCACATTTTTTAGCAAACCCCATCGCAGCACCTGTTGGGTTTCCATCTTTGTATGCAATATGAAGTGGCGCACCAAACATCTCTAAAATACTATCATCACCAACAACTTTAAATTCTCTATGCCAAAAAACAAGTCGTCTTGGAGTGTAGTAAAATTCAAATTCACATAATAGGTTATTTTCCTCTAAAATCTCAGCCCATTTTTTCTCAATATTTGGTAGTTCATTTAAAAATGGAATTGCTGGAAGCTCCTCTGTTGCTATCTCTATTAGTAGTGGTTTTGTCATCTATTTTTCCTCTTGTGTAACTTTTGTATTTTCACTATTTTTTTTATCTTCTTGCTCGTTTTTCATCTCTTCTCTCATTTTTGCTACTCTTGCTCTCTCTTTATTTTTCTCAACCATTTGTCTGTTAAATCCTCCAATAACAACAAATAGCACTAAAATAAAAAGTATTACAGCTACAACATCAAATATCTCTTTCATCTTATTATCCCTTTTAAAAACTCATCATAAATAACACCATCAATTCCATTTTTAGCTACAACTTCAATGAAGCCATCATCTTTTATTGGGATAATTATTTTGCTATCAAACATATAATGTTCTCCGATTTTTTGAATTTTTATAGCTATATCATCATTAACAATCAGATATTTTGCCATCAAGCTATTTGAAAATATTGCTTCTGTTACAGATGATATAAAAACCCCAAATTGGATTTTGTTTTTTAAACAATAGTCCATAATTTCGAGGTTAAAGTTTAATAAAACAACAGAGTTTGATGGTGTATTTTTTATATCTTCGATATTTTTGATAAATGCAAAATTCTCACATTTAATAATTTTATGACCTAGAATAATCATCTTATTTACCTATTTATGAGTTAAACATTTTTGTGAACAAAAATATTTTCCATTGCTTAAGACTGCTTCATCTTTTGAGATATAAGTACCACAAGATGGGCATTCTACCATTGTATCTTCTAAGTATTCACCATTATTGTCTTTTACATTTTTTTCTCTGTTTTTTTTAAAAAAGAATGCATAAACCAAATAAGCAACAACACCAAAAACTATAATTTTAAATATCATTTTATCTCCTAATTTTTCATATACAAATAATTTCTATGCAATCCAAATTCAAAAATCTCATAGTTTTTATTTTCAACATCATCTAGCTCATCTTCACAAATGCTACCTTTGTAAAAAAGATATTTTGTATCTTTTGTGGAGATATTTTTTGTTAGTTTTAGAAGTAAATTTGTGTTTGTTACAGCTCTTGAGGTTATAAGTTCAAAGCTTTTATCTTTTACATCTTCTGCTCTTTTTTGGATAATCTCAATATTTTGAAGACCCAAAACATTTTTTACAAAATTCAAAAATGCAACCCTTTTTACCCTTGGTTCGATTAAAACTGCTTTTGTATCTGGTTTTGCAATAGCTAATATCATCCCAGGATACCCAGCACCAGTACCAATATCAGCAAATGAAGAAAAATCTTCCAAAAACCTAAGTGGATAGAGGCTATCTATGATATTTGTTTTTATATCAATGTCATTTAAGTTATTTAGCGAGGTGAGATTGTGTACTTTTCCCCACTCTTTAAGTAGAGTAGTAAATTTTGCACATCTTTCGTAAAATAACTCATCAAAATGTAAATCGTGATTTTCTAGCTCTTTTTTTAAAGTTTGACTAAACATTATATAAGATGCCCCATCTCACCTTTTTTTACAGCCATATAATCCTTGTTCTCGGTTGTTTGCCCTACGATTATTGGAATCCTTGAATTTATTTCGATATTCACTTGCCCTACTTTATCAGGATTGTTTGTCATTAGATTTATTTTTTTTATTCCATAATGTTCAAAAATAAAATCAACAATCTCATAAGTTCTTTCATCACTAGCAAAACCTAATTGGTGATTTGCTTCAACTGTATTAAATCCCATATCTTGAAGATGATAAGCATTGACTTTATTTAAAAGCCCAATATTTCGCCCCTCTTGTCTAAGATAAATAACCATTCCACCATTTTTAGCAATAAAATCGAGTGCAAAATTTAATTGTGCTTGACAATCACATTTAATACTTCCAATAGCATCACCAGTAAGGCATTCAGAATGAATCCTTACATTTACAATATCGCCATAATCTTTACTCATAATCACAAGATGCTCTTTAATTCCCTCTTTAAATGATTGGATTAAAAAATTACCATGTTTCGTTGGTAAATTTGCTATCTTGGAGATCTCTACATCTTTTAATTTCATAAAAAGAATCCTTTTGATTGTTTTGCTTTTAATTTTTAAAAGGTAGCGATTGTAGCTAATACCAAATTAAAAACAAACTAACAATTTAAATAAAGCTGATGCCTTGTGAAATATCTAATGGTATAGTTATTTTAAAATTTGCACCACAATATTGTTTTTTAAAATATTCAAATGATTTATTTTCAACTTCAATTGAGCCTTTCATGTGATTTTTTATCATTTGATGTGTCATGTAAAGTCCAAGTCCAGTCCCTTGACTTTGATGTTTGGTGGTAAAGTACGGCTCAAAAATTTTATCGATTATTGCAAGTGGAATCCCACCTGCTGAGTCCTGAATTTCTAAAATGGCATCTTTATTAAGATTGTCTTTTGATAGTTTAATTAGGATGAATCTCTCATTTTCATCAATTTTTTTCTCAACTAAAATATCTTTTGCATTATTTATGATGTTTAAAACAGCTTGAATAAGCTCATTTTCAAGTCCAAAAATAACAATATCATCAGTATAGTCTTGAATGATTGAAATATTATTTTTTTTGATATTTCCGTTTATAAACTTTAAAACTTTTAATACAACATCTTGAAGTTTAAATTTGATTGGATTTTTATCTTTTTTTAGAAAATTCTGAAAGTCATTTATTGTATGAGATAAAAATTCAGCCCCTTCAATAATCCCCTCTAATTGCTCTTTTGTATCCTCATCAGTTTCAATTCCAAGTTCATGACTAAGTAGCATCGAACTAGCAGAGATTGAGATAGCATTTAATGGCTGCCTCCATTGATGAGCTATATTTTCCATCATCTCCCCCATTGAGGCAAGTTTTGATTGTTGGTGCAAAATATCCTCTTTTCTTTTTATCTCCCTTTTTTGTTTAATATTGTCTATCCAAAGATTTATTTTTAGGGTAAATTCTATATTTAGTATAGGTGTTGTAATAAAGTCTGATAAACCGTGTGAGATATTCTCTTGAAGCAAGATAGGATTGTATTGCTCATATATAGCAATAACTGGAAGCGATTTTGAAAATAGTGATTTTGCTTTTTTAATAATATCTCCATTTTCCATGTCACCAAGATTTGTGTCTATTAAAATCATAGACAAACTATCTAAGTTATCTAGTTTTTTCCATGCACTTGCGCCATTTTGACACATCACAACATCGTATCTTCCTAGCCTAAGTAACTCTTGTACAAAATCCCTGGTTTCATTTTTTCTTTTGATTACAAGTATAGTTTCACTAGAGTTCTCAATCAACCTTTCAATTAACCAATCAATCTCATGGATAATATTTAGTATGTTTCCTAATTTGATTTTGTATGCTAAAAGATTGTATTTTAAAAATCTCTCCATATTATCAATATTTGCATCTGATGTTAAAAATACAATTCCACCAAAAGTAAGATTTTGAACATCTTTAATTGTTTCAATCGCTAGATTATCAGATTCACTGCTGTTTATTACAACTAAATCGATAGCTTCAATCCTTAAAATATCGTAAGCTTTTTCTTGAGTATTTGCTATAAAACATTTGTATTTTAGCTCCTGTAGCGTTGTTAAAATTAGGTTTGAACTATTAGTCGCAAGTTCAATTATTAAGATTTTAAAATTTTGTTTTTTATACATTTTTAACCTCAAATTTTGGTGCATTTTTCGAAAATTCAATCAACTCTTCTGTAAAATTTACTTTGTTTTGGAGTGCCAAAAGTGATATTTTTAAAACTTCAACGGTGCTTTTTGTATCTTCATAAGCTCTGTGGTGATTTTCTATCTCTATATTTAGACTCTCTTTTAGATATTTTAAGCCATATTTTGGAGCCTCAATGGTTCGCATAGCAAGTTCAATAGTGCAAAGTTTGCGGTTTTGTAACTCTCCCAAATGGTATTTTTTAAAACTCTCACTTATAAATTTGTAGTCAAAATCAACACTATGAGCAACAAAAACATCATCTTCTAAAAATATTTTAAACTCCTCTAAGACAACACGAAGTGGTGGGGCTTTTTCTAACATTTTAGGTGTTATCCCTGTTATTTCTTGAACTTTTTGTGGAATTTTATTGCAATAAACTAAAGATTGATACTCCTCTATTATTACACCATTTTTTAGTTTAATTGCAGCTAGTTCAATAATCTGCCCCGCTTTTGGATTTCCTGCACTTGTCTCAATATCTACAACACAAAAAACTTGATCCTTGATGAGATTTTCATTTGTTTTGAGATGTACAAAATCATCTCTAAAATATATTGGATAGCCATTTGAAATTAATAGTTCAGTTTCAAGTTCAACTGAATCAAAAAATGTATCACTAGTCTGTAAAATATGATTGTATTGTATAAGACTTAATGGTTGTTTAATTAGCTTATTTGTTAGTTTATCTATGTAATTCATTTACTAAACTTACGAAGTTGATCATCTTTTGTGCATCTTTAATTCCCTTTTTTTGTTCTACACCACTACTTACATCAACTGCATAAAAATTAAACCCCTTTAATTCTTCTACATTTTCACTTGTAAGTCCACCAGCTAAGATAATTTTGGAGCAATCAACTCCATCAAAAAGTTCAAGATTTAATCTATGCCCCATTCCTCCAAAACCTTCAACAAAAGAATCGATCAATCTATAATCATTTTGGTTTTTTAATATGTCCTCTTTCGTTTTTGCTCTTACTACTTTTATATATCGCACCTCTAGTTCATTATAGTTTAGAGATATATTTTCATCATCATCTATTATTTGAGCTAAATCAATATTTGAACTTTTTGATATTTCATTTATATTTTGGGTTGTTTCATTTACAAATAACCCAACCGCTTGTACAAAGGGTGGAAGATGAGCGATAATTTTACTAGCTTCAAGTGGTGTAATATATCTATGGCTTGGTTTATAAAATACAAATCCCAAAGCATCAGCACCAGCATTTGAAGCATCCAAAGCATCCTTTAAATTTGTTATCCCACATATTTTTATTTTCATATTTAAAACTTTTCTAGATTTTATATTTGCAAACTTTTTATTGCGTTTTCATAGCTTTCATTTGTAAATACATAGTTTCCAGCTACCACAACATCAACTCCAGCTTCTTTTAATTGGTGTATATTTGATGAACCCACGCCACCATCTACCTCAATCAAACAGTTTGGATTTTTTTCATTTATCAGTTTTTTTAAGATTTTTGCTTTTTCAATCACACTTGGGATAAATTTTTGTCCACCAAAGCCTGGATTTACAGACATTAAAAGAATCATATCAACATCTTCTAGAAGATACTCTATACTTTGTGGCGGTGTATGGGGATTTAAAACTAACGCAGGACTTATTCCATAACTTCTTATTTTTTGGATAAGTCTATGTGGATGCTTCTCTTCTTCAATATGAAATGAGATATATTTTGGTTTTAAAGGTGCAAAAAGTTCAACAAAAAAACTATTATTTTCAACCATCAAATGGATATCAAGTGGCTTTGTAGCAACTTTTGCAACACTACTAACAACAACAGGTCCAATAGTAAGGTTTGGTACAAAATGACCATCCATAACATCAACATGAACCAAATCACACCCCCCATCGCAAATAGCTTTTATCTCTTCATTTAATCTTCCAAAATCAGCACTTAATATCGATGGTGCAACTAACATATCTTATCCCTTGTTTTAAATTTTAGGTTTGCATTTTATCGTTTCAAACTTATTATTGTGTTAGGTGTGGTAAGATGGGTCAAAAAGGTACTCTTTGCAAAACAACACAACATTTGCCACTTCATTTTCCAAAAATCTAACACAAGTGAGTGAATACATCTACTCACCAAAAGAGTGGCTAGATACAATTGTTCCAGAATCACTTAAACTTTACACAAACCCATATTATGAATATCCATTTTTATATCAAAAAACGATTTTTAACTTCGATTATCTAAAAGACTATGTCCATAATCATTTCAATTCAATTGAAAAAATAGGTGTAGTTAAAGGTGAAAATGGTGTATTTCTACCCAAAATAGATACAAAAATCAGAAATACTTTTAATATTATCTCGCAAGATGATTTTATAGAGGAGTATGGGAAATTTTTTGAAACAAAAAGGGGTGAGATTGAAAGATTTTTCAATATCTCATTGATGCAAAGTACTTCACCTCAGATATTGATTTATAAAGAGGGTTGTTACTACAAAAGACATAGTGATAATTGTAGTGAGGTTTATAAAGATGGTGAGCTTGTATCTTTTAAGCCAGTGGCGCCATCTAGGATAATAACAACGGTACTTTTTATAACATCACACAAAACTAATCCAAGCGGTGAATTTGAGTTTAGTGGTGGGGAGTTGGAGTTTGATTTTTTAGAAGATGTGGAGCAAAATGTTGTCTCTTTGAAACCACAAGATGGGGATTTTGTATCGTTTTTTAGTAATCCATATTTTTCACATAGTGTAAAAGAGGTAACCTCTGGCACTAGGATATCGATAGTTCAGTGGCACAACGCGATTGTCCACTAGGTATTTATGGATTGTTTGCTTTAAAAACTTTGAAATTTTGTCGTATCGCGTCATAGATTATAACTGACACACTATTTGCAATATTTAAACTTCTAGCGTCACTTACCATCGGGATATTTATGCAAGTTTCAATACTTTTAGATAGTAAATCCTCAGGCAACCCTGCATCTTCTCTACCAAAATAAAAATAATCATTTGGTAGATATTGCACATCAAAATAAGCTTGAGTAGTTTTTGTAGTCGCCATAAAATGTCTATCATCAAAAGGATTCTTAGCCCAAAAATCTTCAATATTTTCATACTCAAAAACTTTCAAAAACTGCCAATAATCAAGTCCAGCTCGTCGTACTTCTTTTTCTGTAATATCCCCAAAACCATAAGGTTTGATAAGATGAAGTGTTGAGCCTGTTGCGTACGCAAGTCGCCCTATTGTTCCTACGTTTCCTGGCATTCTTGGTTCTAATAAAACTATATTAAACATAACATCTCCTATAAAATAACTGTCTTATTTCCATAAACAAAAACTTTATCTTCTAAAAGAAGACCAAGAGCGTTTGAAAGTACAACTTTCTCTACATTTCTTCCAGCATCCCTCATATTTTCCCATGAGTAAGTATGGTCAACCCTTACTATATCTTGAGAAACAATCGGTCCCTCATCAAGGTCGCTTGTAACATAATGTGCAGTTGCTCCTATGATTTTTACACCTCTTTGCCATGCTTGTTTGTAAGGGTTTGCACCTATAAAAGCAGGTAAAAAACTATGGTGGATATTTAAAATTTTGTTTCCAAAATGATTTACAAAAGATGGATTTAGTATCCTCATATATTTTGCTAAAACAATAATCTCTGGCTCAAATTTATCTATCGCTTCGATTACCATTTTTTCATGCACTTCCCTATCAAGCCCATCGTGCGATACACAAATAAAAGGTATATCAAACTTCTCAACCAGGTTTTGTAATGTATCGTGGTTTGCGATAACAGCTTTAATATTTGCATTTAGTTCGCCACTTACATATCTAATCAAAATATCACCTAAACAATGTGCTTCTTTTGTTGCTAAAATCACTATATCTTTTTTTGTATTTTTTGATAGTTTTATAGTTGCATCGTTTGGGAGCACACTTTTTACATCATTTAGGAGTTTTGCTTTATCAAAATCACCGCTAATTACAGTTCTCATAAAAAACTTATTTACATCTTTATCTACATATTCTGCATTATTTTCTATATTTAAATTGTGGTTGAAAAGTATTTTTGAGATGTTGTAAACCAAACCCTTTTCGTCAGTTGTATCTATTAAAAGTCTATATTCGCTCAAATTTTATCCTTAAATCTTTTTTCTTAAATTTTTTCTAAATTTAACTCATTTATCACATCTTCTGCTATTTGTAGCATCGATATATTCAATCTTTTGTACTCTGTATCTTTTATGCCAAGCAACAACATATCGTAAATTTCTGTGTAAGGATAGATACTAAAAAAGATAAATTCTTTTGAATTGTATTCATATCCCAACTCTTTAAACCAGAGCAAAAGCATAGAAAATAAAAGCATAGATGGATTAAACCTAGCGTTGTTTTGTAGATGTTTTGAGACCGATTTGTTTATTTGATTGTAAAATTTAACAATCAGTCTTATCCGTGAAACTCTCATATTTCGTATGTAATATTCGTTTGGTTGGAGAATTGCACTTATCCCTTTTTCTATATCCTTAACATTTTTTTCTATAAATTTTGCCAAGTTTTCATCGTCTTTAAATATTGTTTCTGTTTCGTTTTGGTTGTAAGTTGTAATGAGGTCTCTACAAAAAAGTAGTAACGCCTCTGTTTTTAAAGAGATAACATTTACAACCACGCCATTTCCTAATAAAATAAGCTAATCATGAAAGAGACAAACTCTTTTGATACATTTTTGTCACTTATCTCTTGGCTTTCTTGAGTTGATTTATGGATTAAGATTGACATATTTTCCACTAAATATATCGCTTTCTCTTCTGGGAGCATATTTAGTTTACTTACCATCCGTTGTTTGATGATAAAAGGCTCAAGATTTTCTTTTATAGCTATTCCATAAGACATATCATCAAGTGTTGTTCTGATGTCAACTGGAAGTGAATTGTAAATTGAATTTTTATCTCTTTCAAGTGCTATTTGTTGTTGTAAAAAGTGATTGTGTAAAATAATATTTCCTTTTTGAAAATGTATTAAATGAATTTGGATTATAGCTTATCAATGATAAATTATAAACTATTTTGGATTTTCAAGATTGTTGTGGTTTTGTCTAGAGATTTTTATTTACAACTTTTAATTTTTTAAATTATTATTTGAATCCTAATTAAATCATAAAGCCAATATTTTTTTCCAGATTTCAGTAAAAAATAAAGTGACAATGAAGATTGATGAGACAATAATTAAATCATAACCCTTGAAGGATGATATTCCAAAGATAGTCAACTTCCTCCTCATCAAACTCAATCAACGATTTGTTATGAAAAAAATCTTCTATTTTTTGAAGTTCAAAATTTTTTCCATAGTTACAAGCTGAATGTGTAGCTAGAAAACCACGCACAAGTGAAATATTTTCATCTATTGGTTCATCACAAAGAAGGCATACAAAATCATCATGAAGTCGCCCTTCAAACTCACAAAGCTTCACATAGTTTTCCAAGATTGCCCTTTTTGGATTTTGTTTTGTAAGTTTTACAACTAAATCATCAAGTAAATGAAAATAAAAAATATCAAGTTCTTCTGTATCTTTTAGATGGTGATAAAATAATTTGATATACATCTGCCAAAAATATAGTTTTTTTGAATCCAAAAGCCATGGGAAATTTAGTTGAATTACATCTTTTAATCTTGGAATTGTACTTTTAATATTTATTTCAAGTTCAAAATCGATTTTGTATCCGATGTTGATATTTGAGTGTCTTGCGCCATAAAACCTATAAGCTGTATAGGTAAAATTTTCACTTAATATGGTAACAATCAAGTCCTCATCGCGAACCTTGACTAGATTTAAAACATAACCTTGCATTTAAAAAAGTGTTTGCTCTTTGATTTCATTTTTCTTTAAAATCTCTGTAATTTTTTCATTTGTTTGATTTACAAAATACAAACAATTTGTTTTGTTGTTTGAGATAATCTCAAAAATTTGTGTTTCATCTAAATTTGAAGCATAAATTTTCATGGATTTTCCATATTTAAAAATTGTTTTGATAAATTCAAATTCAATCTCACCAATATCTTTATTTTGTGAACTTAAAATAAATCTATTTGATTTCCCATATTCAACTATTTGATTTTGTTTCGATAAAAAAATTGGTTGGATAAATTTGAGATGTTTAAGTTTTTGCCCATCTATTTCACTAATTTCAAAAACCTCTTTGATGCAAAGTAGATGATTGAGATAAATATATGGAACTCGTAATTTATAAAAATATTCACCGTTGTATAAAAATGATGTTTCAAAAATAGAATGGATAATAAGATTTCCAAAGTTCATATTTAAAATCTCTAAATCTTTTGTTTTTGGATATATATTTTTTATAAAACTTGTGTTCTGCGATATTAAAATATCATTATCCTCGACATCTTGAAGTAATTCTAGGCTTAATATGGGCTCATCTAAAAAGTAGATATTTTTATTTGATTTAACCAAAACTTCTAAAAATTCATAAGCTATAAAATCAACCGCAAAACTTTTAATCTCAAGATTTGATAGTTTAAATCTTAGAAGTTTTGTAATAGCTTTACTTATATCATCGACTTTGATTAGTGCAATTTCACTATCAAGTTCTGCAATATCAACTACGAAATCAAAAATAATCCCAAAAGCACCCCTTTTTATCGCCTCTTTTATCTCTAAAATATTTGATGAAATAAATAAATCTCCATCGCTAACTTTTTTTAGAGTTGTGTGAGTTTGAGTAATAAATGAGATAGATGGAGAATTTAGAAGTTTTCCACCTGTGATATCTACTATTGAGCTTATTTTCAAATTAGTTACCTTTAGCTTACTTTTGTGCCTGATTTTTTAGGTGCTTCTGGTCTTAAAAGATGGAGTCCATTTTCATCTTTTGCAGCAAGTAACATCCCCTCGCTTACCATTCCCATAAGTTTGGCTGGTTTAAGATTTGCAACAACACAAGCTTGTGTTCCAATTAAAGATTCTGCACTGTAATACTCTTTTATCCCAGCTAAAATTTGTCTTGTTCTCTCCTCTCCAAGGTCAACTTGAAGTTTTAGAAGTTTGCTTGATTTTGGAACCTCTTCTGCTGAAACAATAGTTCCAATTTTAAGAGTCGTGCCAAAAAATTGATCAATCGTAATAAGATTTGCTTCGTCTTCAAGTGCTTCAATTTTTATTGTTCGTTCATTTTGGCAAACAAGTACCTCTTTTACGACCTCTGTTGTTGTAGGATTTGATGATGCTACTGCGATTAATTCCTCTTCGATTCGTGGAAAAAGTGCATCTATTTTTGTGATAACTGTATCATCCATAAGCTCGTTATTTTTTATTAGTTTGTTATAAGCTCCAGTGTCTATATTTATCCCTAAAGATTTTTCAACCTCACCTATTTTTAAAGGCATAACAGATTTTAAAAGAACAGCAACTTTTGCCATAATATTTGTAATAAGTGCGACTAAAGCCATAGCTTCTTCGATTTTTCCATCTTTTACCATATTCCAAGGTTCATAATCCCCGATAGCTTTGTTTCCAATTGTTAAAACTTTCCAAATCTCTTCAAGAAATCTGTTTATTTGAAGATGATATAAAAACTCTTCACTATTTGCCAAAAGTGTTTGAACTTCATCAAGCTCTTTTTGATGGAATTTCGCTACATCTTTGCTTGTGAGTTTATAATCAAAATATTTTCCACTCATTCCAATAATACGGTTAAGTAAGTTTCCAAGGTCATTTCCAAGGTCTGAATTTATCCTATCCATCAATGCTCTTTGTGAAAAATCTCCATCTTGTCCAAATGGAACTTCTCTAAGTAAAAAATATCTAAATGCATCAAGTCCGTAAGCTTCGCATATCTCTCTTGGGTCAACAACATTTCCTTTTGATTTACTCATCTTTTCACCATCTCTCGTCCACCAACCGTGAGCAGCTATATGTTTTGGAAGTGGAAGTTCGAGTGACATCAAAAATGCTGGCCAAAAAATTGCGTGAAATCTTAAAATATCTTTCCCGACTAATTGGATATTAGCTGGCCAAAATTCCATATTTGCTTCATCATTTCCATATCCAAGTGCTGTGATATAGTTTAAAAGGGCATCAAGCCAAACATACATTACATGCTTGTCATCATTCATAGAAGCTGGAAGTTTTAGACCCCAATCAAATGAAGTTCTACTAATTGAGAGGTCATTTAATCCACCACTGACAAAGTTTACTATCTCTTTTGCTTTTGCTTTAGGGAGGATAAAGTCTGGATTGTTTTCATAAAGTTTTAAAAGCTTATCTTCATATTTTGAAAGTGCAAAAAAGTAGCTCTCCTCTTTTACTATTGTTGTTGGTCGTCCACAATCTGGGCAACCTCCATTATCAAGAAGTTGAGCGTCTGTAAAAAATGTTTCGCAACTTACACAATAATTTCCCTCATAATTTCCTTTATAGATATCCCCTTTGTCAAACATTGTTTGAAATGCTTTTTGTACACCAGTTTTGTGTTCCTCATCTGTTGTTCTTATGAATTTATCATAAGTGATACCAAAATCATCCCATAAAGTTCTAAATTTACCACTAACTTCATCGGCATACTCTTTTGGTGATTTCCCCCTTGCTGCTGCACTTGTTTCGATTTTTTGTCCGTGTTCATCTGTTCCTGTTAAAAAAAAAGTTTTATTTCCTGTAAGTCTTGCGTATCTTGCTAATGTGTCAGCAATGATGGTTGTATAGGCATGCCCGATGTGTGCTACATCATTTACATAATATATTGGAGTTGTTATATAGATTGATTTTTCCTTGTTTGACATTTTCTTCCCTTGTTTAAATATTGCGGGAGAATATCAAAAAGTTGGTTTATAAGTGATAAAACACTACACATAAGGATAAAATAGCTAAAATCACCCCTTTAAATAAAATATGATTAAATTTATGGAGTTTTATATGGTTAAAAAGTTTGCTTTGGTTATCTCGTTTTTGTTGATAGATATGTTTGGGGCGAGTTTACATTACTCTTTGCATAAAAAAAATACAAACGAAGGTTCAACACTTTTGGTTATCGGCGGAATTCATGGTAATGAACCTGGTGGATATTTTGCTCCATCTGTTTTATTAAATCACTATAAAATTAACTCAGGAAATCTTTGGATTGTCCCAAACCTAAATTTTGACAGCATTATCAAAAATGAACGGGGAATTTATGGCGATATGAACCGAAAATTTGCCAAAGTTGAATCTAAAGATCAAGATTTTAAAATAGTAAATGAGATAAAAGGATTGATGCTTGATAAAGATGTTGATTTGATTTTAAATCTTCATGATGGTTATGGATTTTATAGAGAGAAAAAAATTGATGGCCTTTATAATCCAAAAGCTTGGGGACAGGCATATATTATTGATCAAGACGCAATTAAAGATGCAAAATATGGTGATTTGGCTGGTATTGCAAAAAGGGTTAGTAAATTAGCTAGTATAGATTTGGCTGAAGATGTTCATGAGTTCAATATCAAAAACACAGAAACAAAAGATAAAGATGTTTCAATGCAACAAACTTTGACATATTTTGCTATTCAAAATAATAAACCTGCATTTGCTGTTGAAACTAGTAAAAACATCAAAGATTTAGATTTAAAAGTGATGTATCAATTGAGATCAATTGAGGAATTTATGGATATTGTTGGAATTAAATTTCAAAGAGATTTTGACCTAAACAGAGAAAATATCAAAAAAATTCTTTCAGATTATGGGGTTTTAGAGATCCCAAAAGGTCATATTGCTTTGACTTTAAATGATTTAAAACCTATTGTTACGAATTTTCCAATGGAGAGTAAACTTGAATATGAGAGTAAAAATCCACTTATTGCTGTTGTTAAAGATGGTGCGATGTATAAAGTTATGAATGGAAATATTTTAGTCACAAAGCTGGCTCCCGCAATTTATGAGTTTGATCAAACGCTTGAATATGTTGATTTTATAATTGATGGTGATAAAAAGACAAAAAAATTAGGAAGTATAATTGATATAAAAAATGATTTTGAAGTTGTAAATAAAGATGGTTATCGTGTAAATATAATAGGTTATAGTTCATCGAATAATATAGAATCAGGTATAAAAGTAACTCAAAATGAATTGGTTAAAAAATTTGCAATAGACAATAAAAATAATATTTTTAGAGTTGAATTTTATAAAGACAAAAAGTTTTGTGGAATGGTTTTGGCTAGATTTGTTAAGTAACAATTTTGTATCTTTAAGTTTTATATCTTAATTATGATTTTGTTAAAATCGCACAAAATAAAAATGGAGAAGATATGAATAAATATATTGATTTAAAAATGGCAGAAAATAGTAAAAATCTTAAAAGTTTACAAAAGGGTTTTACTCTTATTGAACTTATGGTTGTAATCATAATTTTGGGACTCTTAGCTACTTTTGTGTTACCAAGCTTAACTGGTAAAAGTGATGAAGCAAAAGTAAAAATCACTTGTATACAAATGAAAAATATCTCTCAAGCCATAAAAATGTATAAAGTTGATAATTCAGCTTATCCTAGCACATCTGAGGGGTTAGGAAGTTTGGTTGAAAAGAAATACTTTGAAGATGGAAAATTGCCAAAAGATAGCTGGAGCAATCCATTTGTTTACACTTCAAATGGGGATAGTTTTGAAATAGTTTCTTTTGGGGAAGATAAAACTGAAGGTGGAGATGATGATATTTATTACTCAAAATGTGAGGATAAAAAATAAACTCTAAATACCAAAAACAAGACCAAAATCAAAAGAAAAAACTAGCATTTACATTGATTGAGGTGGTTTTGGTTGTAGCTCTTATTTCCCTTGTATATGGGATATTTTTTAGCAGTAAACTCTTAAATAGCGTGGAAAAAAAAATCATAGATTTAAGCGATTTAAAATCAACACTTAAAAAATATGAATTTGAAAAAGAGATAATGTTGAAATGTACAGATATAGATTTTAAGTGTTTTGTGTTGGTTGATGGTGTTTTCAAAGAGGAGTTAAAAGATAAACTTTTTACACAAAAAGCTGATGTTTATAGCTATGAAGAGAGGATGCAAAAAAGGGAATTTTTGGATTTTACATTGGAAAATATGGAGAGTTACCCGATATTTTTTAGCTATAAAATCGATAGATATGGTAAATCAGATGATATGATAGTTGATACAAAAGATGGTATTTATCTATTTAACTCAATTTTAACTAAGCCTATAAAATTTGAAACACTAAATAAGGCAAGTGAGTATTTTACAAACCAAGAAAAAAAGGTAAGAGATGTTTTTTAAATATCAAGGATATGATAGTTTTGGTAGTAGAGTAAAAGGTGTTATTGAAGCTAGCGATATAGAAACCGCTAAAATAAAACTCAAACAGCAAAAAATTATTTACGAAAAATTAATCATCGACAATGGGGTTGATTTTTTTGATTTTAAAACACTTTTTAGCCAAAAAAAAACAATCTCATCTTTGCTTTTATCTAGTATCAGTAAAGATCTAAGTATCTATCTTAATGCTGGAATCTCTTTACCAAATAGTGTAAAACTTATCAATGAAAGATACAAAAATGATAAACAAATGGATCAATTTTTTGCTTCTGTTTTATCATTTTTAAATGAAGGGAAAAACTTTTTTACCTCACTTGAAACACAAACAGTTATAAAATTACCAGAATTTTATCTCCAATCAATAAAAGTAAGTGAAGATGGTGGGATTTTACAAGATGTTCTCCTTGAGCTTTCAAATTACCTAATCAAAGAATATAAACTAGAAAAACAAATATCTCAAGCGATGATTTATCCATCATTTATTATTGTTATTTCGGTACTTATGGTTGCTTTTATGCTTAGTTTTATAGTGCCAAAGATAACTGATATTTTTGCGCAATCAAATCAAGAGTTACCAGAAATTACAACTTTTGTTATAAGTTGTGGAAATTTTATGTCAAATAACTATATTAGTTTGGCTTTTTTTGTGATTGTATTTATATTTTTATTTAATATTTTACTTCAAAAGTTAGAACACTTTAGATATTCATTTGACAACTTTTTGCTACATTTTCCACTTGTTGGCAATATCATAGAGCTTAATGAACTTAGTAGATTTTCATATATGAATGCAATTCTTTTAAAATCAGGTGTAAGTGTTGTGGTTGCTTTTAAAATGAGCTCAAATACTTTAGGAAACAGTGTTTTAAGAAAACTCTTTAGTGATGCTTCAAATAAAGTTGTCGAGGGTGAAAGGTTATCAAAAATTTTAGAAGCGAACAAGATTTATCCGCTTGATATTGCTTTTATTCAAGCTATCGCAATTGGTGAAGAGACAAGTCAACTAGAACCAATATTACAAAATTTAGCTGAACTTTATAGCTCAAAAAATAGCGATAAACTCCATAGCTTTCTTACCCTTTTAGAACCTGCCCTGATGCTTTTGGTTGGTGGAATTATCGGATTTATCGTTATTGCTATGCTTTTACCTATTTTTAGTATGAGTGTTGGATAATGATTTTTGAGTTGGTCTAAACCAACCCCTCTAATTTTTCGTCATACTCTTTAAGTAGTGAGTCATAATTTATCTGTTTCTCTTCAAATAAAATAAATTTTCCATCTACATTTTTTTGGTTATTTGAGATATTTTTTGTAAGCTCTACCACCTTAGCGTTATCGTTTATGTTTGAAGCATCGATAAGCTCTTTTTTATATCTTTCAATCATACCTTCAAGTCTTTCAATCTCATTTTCAAGCTTATCAAGCTCTTTTTTTAGTGGCGTTAAAATTTTACTTTTTTCAGCAATCACTTCACTTCTAAGTTTTTTTGTCTCATTTTTATTTGATTTTGCTTTTTTTGCTTTTGTATCAAATTCCTCATCTTCCCAACCAATTTTTTCTAAAAATTCATCATAAGTACCGTTAAAATAATCAGCTCCATCGCCTGAAAATACAATGAGTCTATCGCAAACAGCACGAAGTAACTCTTCTGAGTGGGTTACTATGATACTTGAACCCTCAAAGTTTTTAATAGCAGTTGTAAGTGCTTCGATTGAGTCCATATCAAGGTGGTTTGTAGGCTCATCAAGAAATAAAAGATTTACTTCACCAGCTATTATTTTTCCCAGCATCACACGACTTTTTTCACCACCTGAAAGGAGTGAAATTTTCTTTTTGGCATTGTCCCCACTAAACATCATCAAACCACAAATATTTCTAACAGTTGCTTCCCCTAGTTTGGAATTCACACTGTAAATCTCATCAATGATTGTCAGTTTTGGATTTAGGTGCGAGATATTTGTTTGCCCAAAATGTCCAAAAGTTGTAGAGCTATGATATTCAACCTCACCACTTAGTGGTTTAAGTTCGCCAGCTATTACATTTAGAAGAGTTGATTTTCCTTTTCCATTTTTACCAATAATCCCAAGAGTTTGCCCTTTTTCTAGTGCAAATGAGATATTTTTAAATAAAATCTCATCAGCCTTGTATCCAAAACTTACATCTTTAACATCAAGTAAGATTTTTGCTGGCGTTGCTTTGTATTTAAAGTCAAAACTAAGAGTATTGTCATAACCTAAATCTTCCAAAATATCCATTTTTTCTAACTGTTTCACTTTTGACTGCGCTAAAGCAGCTGTTGAAGCTCTGGCTTTATTTCTTGAAATAAAGTCCTCTAACTCTTTGATTTTTTTATCTTGAGCTATTTTTTGTTTTTCATGATGTTCTTCGTTTGAGCTTAGTTGTTCATAAAATTTATGTGTATCACCTTTTATAAAAAAAAGTCCACGACGGATAATCCCCATCGTATGAGTAGTTACTGCGTCCATAAAATCTCTATCATGTGTAATGATGATAACTTCACCCTCAAAAGCTTGTAAAAAACCTTTTAACCATCTTAGAGATAGGATATCAAGGTAGTTTGTTGGCTCATCGAGTAAAAGCATATTTGGTTCAGTTAAAAGTAGTTTTGCTAGATTTATCCTAATTTGATACCCTCCAGAAAACGACAATGGGTCTTTTTCAAGGTCATCATGACTAAATCCAAGTCCAAAAAGTATCCGCTCAACTTTGTATATACTAAATTTATCATCTTCAGCCAATGCTAAAGCAGTTTCTTCCACAAGTGTCTTTTCACTAAAATGTAGATATTGCTTTAAAGCCCCTATTTTATATCCTTTTGGGATAATAATATCTCCACTATCGGCTTGTTCTTCACCTAAAATTAATTTAAAAAGTGTAGATTTTCCACTACCATTTCTACCTACTAATCCTATTTTATTGCCAAAATTCATCCTTAAATTTATGTCACTAAACAATTCTTGTGAAGCATAGCTTTTTGCTAAATTTGAAAATTCAATCATTTATATTCTCTTTTGTGTTTGATTTTTTCCCTAAAGTGGGTGTTTTTTAAAGTGCGAACTATACCATCTCGTTTTAAAAAGGGAACTTATTTGCTCCCTAATATTCTCATTGATATAAGTTTATCAAGTAAAGTTCCATTACTGTGGTCAAATTCTGCTAACTCAATCCCTGGACTAAGTGAAGTTACAAAAGAACCACCTATTACAAATCTCCCTTTGTTTAGTGTTTTGATACTCCAAAACGCATGAAAAATAACAACTTCATCGTTAAAAGTCCCAACATACATCATAATATGACCTTTCATATAAAAAAGTGTAGCAAAAGGTATCGCTTTCTCTTTTATGATTTTTAACTTCTCCTCTTTTGTTTTCCCTTGCAGTTCAATTATCTCTTCTTTGTTGTTATTTGCTTGATCAAATGAGTTTCTTGGCAAATAAATCCCAAAATTTGTATAAAAATCCCTAATCATCATTGAGCAATCTCTATTTTGTAAAAAACCGCCCCAGCCATAGTTTTGTCCATAAAGCTCAGTTGCTATTTTTGTAAGATTTTCTTTGTTTGGAAGTTGTGGGATATTTGCAGTTTCTTTTTTGTTTCCATCAAACGAGGTTATTTTTCTAAGTACTGCTTTTGATTTTTCATCACTCTTAAATACAAAGATATTGTTGTTTTCATCTTGCCAAAATATAGCTCCAATGTATGCTTTTGAGATAAAATTATCCTCATCACTTATGGTAATGTCATCTTTTATTGGGGTAATAAACTTTACATCTTTAATCTTATTGATATCATCATCGCTGACAAAAGCAACATCATTACTACTCACCCAACCAGCTACATAAGGTGCTTTTACAAAAACAAATGATTTGTCTTTTGAATAATGTAATACTTTTATAGGGGTATTTATATGTATCATAGAATTTTGCATATAATCAAATGGATATCCACCAGATTCTTTTTTGAAATCTAAGAAAAATTGTTTTGCTGTTGGTAATAATCTACAATCTGTATTTCTTAAAGTTACACCATTTCTTGAAATTGATGGGTAGTGTTCAGTATCTGCATTTGCAACTATTTTATCTTTTGCACTTTGTGTTATCTCTTGTTTGTTGTCACCAAAATGTGTTTTATTTTTAAAATATTTCTCACCGAACGAGAATATTTGAGCACTTACATTGCTATCTTTTTCCCAAGGGTTGAAGTATTTTGTTTTGAAATTGTTTTGGTATTTCTCAAATGAAATATTGTGCTCAAAACTATAACTTTCAAAATTTTGTGGGATTGTTGCAATGTCTTTTATTTTTGGAAGATTGATACCAAATAAACATAAAGTTGTAGATAATAGCAGGATTGTTTTTTTATACATTTTATTTCCTTTTATCATTTTATTTTAAAAACTTCATCACAGTAGCTAAAATATCATCATCATCACGACTAGGAGATTTTAAAACTTCTTTTTTCTCATCGTTGTAGATTACAGATATATTCATCTCATAGTTACTGATTGTTTTGATATTTTTTTCCAAACTTTTTAGTTTAATAAAAATAATATCGATAAATTGTTTTGTAGGTGTGTCTAGTTTTCCAAATCTATCCTCCATCTCTTCAAGTATCTCATATACTTCAGCTTTATCTTTTGCTTTACTAAGTCGTCTATAAAGCTCCAGTCTTAGCCTATCTTCACTAATGTATTCACTGCTTATAAATGCACTAATAGTAAGTTTAATATCAACAGTTGCCCTCTCTTCAATCGCTTCGCCACTAAGTATAGCAATAGCATCTTCTAGCATTTTGATATATAGTGAATAGCCGATATTTTCAATATGTCCACTTTGAGCCTCACCAATGATATTTCCACCACCTCTAATAGCCAAATCTTGATGAGCTAACGCCGTACCACTTCCAAGATATGAGTTACTTTCAAGGGCAACTAACCTTTTTATTGCATCTTCTGTGAGTTTATTTTTATCCTCAACCATAAAATAACAATACCCCTCTTTGTTGCTCCTTCCAACTCTACCTCTTAGTTGATGTAAATCAGCTATCCCAAATCTATTTGCTCCATCGATTATCATTGTGTTTGCATTTGGAAGATGAAGCCCAGATTCAACGATACTAGTTGCTAATAAAATATCAAATTTCCCCTCACTAAACTCCTCAATGATACGAATTGAGTCTTTTTGGTCTATTTGTGAGTGCATTATCTCTATTTTCATATTTGGCAAAATACTCAAAATGTCGCTTTTTTTATCTTTGATTGTTGCTATATTGTTGTAGATATAAAATATCTGCCCACCTCTTCTTTTCTCCCTTAAAATCACCTCTTTTATGATTTTTTCATCGTATTCTTTTACAAAACTTCTCACCCCAACTCTCTCACTTGGTGGTGTTGTAAGGCTACTCATCCCTTTTATTTTTGATAAAGCTAGATTTAAAGTACGAGGGATTGGGGTTGCGCTCATTGAAAATATATGCGCATCACTTCTAAGTTCTTTTAGTTTCTCTTTTTGTTTTACCCCAAATTTATGCTCCTCATCAATTACGATTAGTGCTAGTTTTTTACACGTTACATTTAAAAGAGAATGTGTCCCTACAACAAAATCTACCGTCCCATCTATTAGAGCTTTTTTAATTTGAGTTTGCTCTTTCGCTGTTGTTCGTCCATCTAGTTTTGCTATTTTTATCCCGTATTTTTCAACTCTTTTTTTTAGTCCTTCAAAGTGTTGGGTTGCAAGAAGTGTTGTTGGGCAAACAAGTAAAGCTTGATAACCACTAAGAATTGTGGCAAAGATACCGTTAAGTGCAACTTCAGTTTTACCAAATCCAACATCACCACTAAGTAGTCTATCCATAACAAGTCCACTTGAAATATCGCTAAAAAACTCCTCAATGCTTCTTGTTTGATCTTTTGTGTAGATAAAGCCCGACTCGTTTTGTAAAATCGCTATCTCCTCTTTTTTTGTATCTATTTTAATCCCCTCTATCAGTTCTCTTTTTGCAGCTAGTGCTATTATTTCACTTGCTATTGCAAACAATCTCTCTTTGACTTTACTTTTTATTTTGGCAAAACTTCCCTTGCCTAGCTTATCAAGAAGTGCTGTATTTCCACTGTCTGCTACATATCTATCTATTAAATCAAGACTTTGAACAGGAACTAAAAGCTTATCTCCACCAAGATAAACAATAACAACAAAATCCATCTTAGCACCCATCACACTTACAGGCTCAATCCCTACAAATTGCCCTACTCCATGTGTTTCGTGAACTACATAATCACCACTTTTAAGCTCATCAACTATGATTTTTGGCTTTTTCTTTTTTCTTTTTTTAACTTCATTATTCAAAGAAAGTATCAGCTCATCAGCACTTAGAAGATTTATTATTTCATCTCTATATAAAACCTCATAATTTGGAAATTTTTTATCCCTTAGAAGTGGCAAATCGTAAGCTCTTACACGAGCTTCTGTGCTACTTATTATGGTTATTTTTTTATCTTTATGAAATTCTAAAAACTCTTTTTTATTTGATGGTTCGATTTTTGTGTAAATCTTTTGGCTACGAATAGGATTTAGTGAAAGAATCTCATTTTTATCTATCCTTTTAGAGTCAAAAATAAAAACCTCATCAACCTCATCAAGTGCCTTTTTTGTGATAGCTGTTTGTAGTTTTTGTGGATAAAATTCACCTAAATCATCAAGATACCAAAACCCTAAAGAGTGGATATCTTTGATAAAAGCATCACTAGTAGAGTTTTTTGCTCTATCTTCAAGTTCTTCAAATTTACCACTATCAAGACTTAAAAACGCAGGTGAAATTGATATTGTTTCAATTTCATCTTTATTTGATTTTTGGTTTTCTACATCAAATATCCTGATACTTTCAATCTCGGTATCAAAAAATGAGATCCTAAAAGCATCATCTCTATCAAGTGGAAAAATATCCAAAATATCCCCACGAAACGAAACTTCACCTTCACAAGTTACAATATCAACAAACACATAACCCCAGTTGTAAAGCTTATCTTTTAGGGCAGTTAAATCAACTGTATCTCCAAAATTTAAAACAAATTGCTCAAAACAACTCATCTTAGGAAGCGGAAATGTAACGGTGCGAATAGGTGAAATTAGTAGTTTATTTGTTTTTTTATAGAGATGATATTGCTCTAAAATCTTTGTGATAGTTTTAAGTTCATCACTAAAAGAGAGTAAATCATCCCCATAATTTGCTCTAAAATCTGGCAAAATAAATGGCTCATATCCTAAAAATGAAGCACAATCTTTTGCCCTGTATGTTTCTTTTTCATCCGATACAACTAAAAGTTGCGGTTTGTTTTCCTTTAGATAATAAAATATATCTTCCATTTTAAATTATTAATTCCCTTTTTGGCTTTTTTTGTTTTTGATTTTTATAATTCTTTTTTGTTGATTTTTCAATGATTTGTAATTATTTTATCTTTTTATTATGCCTAAAAATTGCTTTTGCTTTGGGGTTTGTAGTTTTTTATGTTTTTATATTTTGAGAAATACAATCAAATTTTGTATTTCCCTTTTAGTTCATCAATTGTTTTCAATATATCATCTACGCTCGTTTGAAGTTCACTTCCCATTTTTTTAATCTCATCTGGGAGCTCCTCTTCCATCAATGTCATCAACGCATACCAGATTGGTTTTGCTCTATCTTTTAGTTGGTGCGTTTCATTTTCAAAATACTCTTTTGCTTTGTGATGTTGCCCTTTTGTGATAAGTAGATTTAGGTACTCTGTTATATCATCAATTTTTTCAAGTGCTTCATCGTATTTTAGACACTCATCAAATTTTTCATAACTTTTTGCAAACTCTTCATTCCATAAAAGTATAGTTGCTAGGGTATGTGTATTTGCATAATTTTTCTTTGTATCGTAAGATTTTTGCACCAAGGAAAGTGCCTCTTTTGGTTCATTTGCGATTGTAAAATATAAATATGCCAAGTTATTTAATGCTTTATTGTCTCCAGATTCTATTGCTAAAAGATAATATTTTTTGGCATTTTCATACTCTTTTAAGTCATTGTATAAATTCCCAAGATTAAATAACGCATCATTATTTCCAGAATCTATTGCTAAAAGATAATATTTTTTGGCATTTTCATACTCTTTAAGTTCACTATATAAAAGCCCAAGATTAAATAATGCAAGCGTATTCCCAGTTTCTATTGCTAAAAGATAATATTTTTTAGCATTTTCATATTCTTTAAGTTCACTATATAAAAGCCCAAGATTATTTAAAGCACTATTGTTTCCAGATTCTATTGCTAAAAGATAATATTTTTTGGCATTTTCATTATCTTTTTTCTCTTTATAAAGCCAACCTTTAGCAAAGTAGAATTCTCCTTTTTGATGATTTGTCAAATATGTTAATTTTAGAGCTTCATCAATAATAGATAGGCTATCATCAAATTTCTTATCAGAAAAGTGTTGAAGTATTATATTCCAGTAATCATCAAATGTTTTTGTTGTTTTTACTTTACTGATTTTAGCCTCTTGTTCTATTGCATCTTTTTCTTCAGAAGTGTATTGTTCTTTTAATTGTTTAAACGCTTTTTCATGATTATTAATCTGGTCATTGTGTTTTTGTTCAAATGCTTTTCGAAGAGTATTAAACTCACTAGTTTTTTCATCTACTAACCTACTAAATTGTTCTTCTGATTTTTTTTGAAGTTCTTGGACGATTTCATTAAGTTGAGTTTTCCCATCTTTTTCTATCCATTCTTTTGTTGTATTTTGAGCTTCTTTCATAGCATCATCTTTTGTTTTTCTATAACCTAGCCAACCAGAGATTGCCAATCCAATAGTAATCAGCAAACCAAGTATCCCTGCAATTATCCCAAATCTATCTACACTTCCACTAATATCACCAATTCTTTTATCTAGGTTTTCATTATTTTTTGTGTTTTCTATATTTTTCTCTTTTGTGTCATCTGTATCATTTTTTAGCTCTTTTATTTCATTGTTGATGTTATCGATTTCTTTTTGAAGTTGTTCAATTTTGTACTCATTAATTGAGCGTATAGGCTCTGCATAAACGGATAAACTAAAAATACATACGATAAAAACTACAAACAAATATCTCATAATAACCCTTGATTTACAAATACCCCATTGTAACACTTTTACGCTGACAAAAAATATTTTGTCAATACTGTTGACAAATTTATTTTTGTCAAAAGTGCAGTTGGATTTGTAACCATTTTGTTATTCATTTTTAATTCATCTATATAAGTCAATATTCCAAATATTTAAAAAAGGAATCTTGCTTGAAAAAAAATTTATTTCCACATTCGCAGCAAATTATTTTGCTATTTGCACTATTTTTCACTTTGTTTTCGAATTTTACATTTTTTTCCAAATTGATAGAATTCGCAAATATTGAAAATAACAATTTGATTATCTGGAGTGTTCCATTTGTATTGTTTGCTATTTTTGTACTGTTTTTGAATATCGTTTTGCTCCTAACTTACAAATATAGTTTTAAAGCGATAATTTCATTTATTGTATTGGTGGCGGGGATTAGTGGCTATTTTATGAATAGTTTTGGGACGATTATCGATAAAGATATGATTGTAAATGCAACACATACAAATACATTTGAAGCTTTTGGACTTATCACTGTAAAGCTTTTGGCTTATGTTTTATTTTTTGTCATTATCCCTATTTTTGCACTTTATGGAGTAAAAGTTAACTACCAAAGTTATCCAAAAGAGATTTTAAATAAACTTATCATTATTGCAATAAGTATCCTATTTATCGCGGTTTCTTATATGCTTTTGAGTAAAACATATAGTGCTTTTTTCAGAAACCACAAAGAGTTGAGATTTTATACGAACCCAACCTATCCAATCTACTCTTTGGGGAAATTTATATATCTTCAAGTTGCTACTAAAAAAACACTAACACCAATCGCACTCGATGCTAACCTAACTTTATCAAATAAAAAAAGATTATTTGTTTTAGTTGTTGGTGAAACAGCAAGAGGTGAAAATTTTTCACTAAACGGTTATGATGTAAAAACAAATCCATTAATGGAAGATTTATTACAAAATAACCAAATTGTAAATCTACCAAATGTAACTTCATGCGGTACAGCAACTGCTGTATCGGTTCCTTGTATGTTTTCAAAATTTAGTAAAGATGAATACAATGATGATAAACAATATTATGAAAATTTAGTTGATGTTGTTAATCGTGTTGGTATTAAAGTATTGTGGATTGATAATAATTCAGGTGGTTCTCAAGGTGTAGCAAAAAGAATCAAAGATGTAAAATATTTGGGTGGCGGTGAAGTTCTTGATGAAACTATGTTAAATGAATTGCAAAATGAAATTGATAAAACAAATAATGATATGTTGGTTGTGTTGCATCAAGAAGGAAGTCATGGACCAACATATTTTAAAAGATACCCAGATAGCTTTAAAAAATTTACCCCAACTTGTGATACACAAGATTTGGAAAAATGCACACAACAAGAAATTGTAAATACCTATAACAACACAATTTTATATACAGATTATTTTTTAGATAAAACAATCAAACTTTTAGTGTCAAATGATGAGAAATACAAAACGGCACTTATTTATATGTCAGACCATGGTGAGTCTTTGGGGGAAAATGGGATTTATCTTCACGGTTTACCTTATGTTTTGGCTCCAGATACACAAACACGAATTCCTGCTATTTTATGGTTTGGAAAAGATTTACAAAAAGAAAAAATCAATCTACAAATGAAAAAAACAGCACACTATTCACATGATAATCTATTTCATACAACACTTGGATTTTTTGGGATTAAAACTAAAGAATACAAAAAAGAACTAGATATTTTAAATTTAAATTAAAAAGGGAAAAAATGAAAAAAATTTTACTTAGTACAATAATCCTACTTACTTATAGTTACGGATATGAGCCATCGGTTGCTCTAAATACATATCTTTTGGAGCTAAGAACTGAGGCAAAAAAGATAAATCCAGCTTTTAATGGATTTAATCTTGAAGAGGGAAGAAAGATATTTTTTACAAAAAAAATAGTTGATGGTGGCGAAATTTCGTGTGTAACTTGTCATACAAAAAATTTAGCTTCAAATGGTCTAAATTCAAAAACAAACAAAATAATTGAGCCACTTTCACCAAATGCAAATAAAAATAGACTAAGTGATATTAAAGAGATGAAAAAATGGCTAAAAAGAAACTTTAATGATGTCTACAAAAGAGAAGGAACGGCAGTTGAAAAAGGTGATGTTTTAACATTTATATCAAAAAATTAGGAGAAAAAGATGAAAAAAATAGTAACACTTGGATTTGTTTTAACAACAATTGTAGCTTTAAATGGGGATGATTTTAGAATAGTTCAGCCTTCAAATAAGCTTTATATTAAAGAGTGTGGAAGTTGTCATATGCCATTTTCACCATCACTTTTAAACCAAAAAGGATGGGTTAAAATGGTTGATAATCTTGGGGTTCATTTTGGAACTGATGCTTCACTAGAACCACTTGATACAAAAACAATCAAAGATTATTTAGTTCAAAATAGTAACAATGGGATAAAAAATCCAACAAATGAGATCGCTATCACAAAAACACCTTGGTTTAAAAGGGAACATAGAAAAATCAAAGATGAAACAATAAAACATGAAAAAATTAAAACTCTTTCAAATTGTGTAGCGTGTCATAGTGGAGCAAATAAGGGAAATTTTGAAGAAGATGAGATAAAAATCCCTGGACTTAGTTGGTTTCACCACTAATGAAAACACTACTTTTTTCATACACAACTAGAATTTTACATTTTTTGTTTGCTTGTTTTGTCCTTTTGGCTTACCTTTTAAGTGATACAAATTCTTTACTTTGGTTGCATTCTTTATTTGGAATTTGTGTTTTATTGATTGTTGGTTTGCGAATTTTTTGGTTTTTTGTGAGTGAAGATGGGGCTAAAATATCTTCATTTGATTTGAAATTATCGTCATTAAAAAATTATGTAACAAACTATTTTTCATTTAAAAATGAAAAAATAAGAAACCCAGCTGCTTCATATTCTGCAATTTTGATGTGGATTTTGGCAGTTTTAGTTTCATTTGTTGGACTTATTTTAATTGGTGCAAAATATGGAAGTGGAATTTTTGGTTATCTTTTTTTATTGGATATTGATAAACATCTAATAAAAGAAGCTCATGAATTATTTGGAAATCTCCTTATTTTGGTAGCTTTTTTCCATGTAGCTGGTGTTTTGGGTGATAACTTTTTAAAAAGAAGTGATATTGCAAAAGCTATGTTTAATGGAGAGATGAAAGTTGCGCAAGATAAAAAAATTTCAACTTTTAAAAACTCATCATTGATTGCTTTTATAGTTTTATCTCTCACTGTTTTGTTTGGTTTTTATTTGGGTATGGTTAAAACAAATATATTTTTTAATAGTGAAATCTCACACCAAAATTATAAACTTTTAGCCCCAACTATGGTTGGTGAATGTAAAGAGTGCCATTTGTTTTATCCACCAAATGTTACATCTTTGGAGACTCAGATGAATATTTTGAATGATTTACCAAACCATTTTGGAACTGACGCATCTTTAGACAATGAAACACTAGTAAAAATTATAAATGAAACAAAAAAATTAGCGCCACAAAAATCACCATTTAGGTTTGAAGATTTAGCAAACAGTGAAAGTATTGTTAAAACAAATCGTTGGAAACATCTCCATGAGGAGTTTGATGATGGTTGGTTTATGGAAAATAAAGTGAAAAAAACCAACTGCAAAGCTTGTCATATAAATTTTGAAGATGGCTCAATAAATCCGTTTGAGCTGAAATAGTTTCTTGATTAATTATTTATAAAAATAATAAAAATTAGCCCATTTTATGGGGCTAATCTATTTAAATTCCAATTTCTTGATTCATCTAAACTATACTCAAATCTATCATGAAGCCTATCTTTTCCACCTTGCCAAAACTCTATCACTTCGGGCTTTATGATATATCCACCCCAAAAAGATGGAAAAGGAATCTCACCGTTTATAAATTTCTCTTTTATCTCATTAAATTTTGCTTCAAGTAAACTTCGTGAGCTTATAATTTCACTTTGATGAGATACCCACGCTCCAATTTGACTCCCTTTTGGGCGACCTAAAAAATATTTTAAAGAATCTGTTTTACTAATTTGCTCAATACTCCCTTCAATTTTCACTTGTCTTTCAAGTGGAAGCCATGCAAAGTGCATTGCACATTTTGGATTTTCCTCTATTTGACGTGCTTTTTTACTTTTATAGTTTGAAAAAAATACAAACCCTTTTTCATCATAAGATTTTAAAAGCACTGTTCTAATTGATGGTATTTTTGAGTGTCCAACGGTAGCTAGACTAAAGGCATTTGGTTCAAGTATCTTTCCATCAATTGCTTGATTAAACCAAAGTTCAAATTGTTTTATCGGGTTTTTGTCCATATCACTTTTATGCAAACCCTTTGTGGTGTATTCTTGCCGCATGGCTTCTAAATTTGCCATTTTTTAACCTCTTACTTTTTTGTGTAGTTTCTTTTCGAGTAGTTCAATATGTGATAGTAAATTGTAGTACTCACCCATGTATGATAGCGGAACTTTTGTTTTTGTGGTTATCTCATTTTTTAATTCACTTATCAGGGCTTCAATGAGCTCGTCATCTCTATCATTTAACTCAATTTTCATATCAAGGTCACTAATTCTTTTATACCATCTAAAGATTTTTGACCTCATTGTAAATACATAAAGTGGAACAATACTTTTTAATAGTGGTATCAAAAGACCAAGAAGTGGGATAATAAGAAGTTTAAATCTATCAATATTTGTAGCTATCCAAAATGGAAAGATAGTTTCAAGCCATGAGTCACCAACTGTAAGGTAAACTTCGGCTTCACTATGTATTTGTGTATCAAGTGATTTTAGATTTGGAAAATTTTCACTACCTTCAAAAAAGTTTCTCCCACTATGTATTTGCTTCACTTTTTTTAGGAAAATTCTAACCAATTCATCTGGAACATCTTTATTTGCAACAAGATTTTCAACCGAACTTAAAATCTCCATCTTTTCACTTGGGATATTTCTAAAAAGATCAATTCCACCTTCATAAAGTGATAGATTTTTTAGTGAATTAAATTTTTGCGAATATGCTTTTGCTCTTTTTAGACTTAAAAGTTCAAGACTAGTATCATCAAATAGCTCTGTAATATTGCTATTTTTCTCATTGGCAAAAGTTATAAAAACATCAATCTCTTTATTTTGTAAACTATTTTTGGCTTCGCTATCATAAAGATAAACGATGTTGCTACTTTCATTTGTAATCCCATTTGCATCTAAGATTTGTTTTGCCAACTCATAGGTTCCATCATTTGTGATACTTACGCCAATTTTTTTTGAACTAGCTTCTATTAAGTAATTCATTTTATACCCATCATTACGATAAAAAATCCACATTGGTTCATAATAGATACTAGCGAGTGAACCAAAATTGTATCTTGATTGATTAGCTAAAATTCCACTTTGGACAAATCCAATATCAGCTTTTTTGCTATCGAGAATGGCAATAGTATCGAGTGAGCCTTTTGTTGGAAGAAGTGTTAAATCGACCCCATCACTTAAAAGTAGAGATTTATATGAAAGCCCAAATGCGTAGCTATCACTACCAACAGGACCCGTCGCAAGGGTTAATTTTTTAGTTGTTTTTGTTTCAAAGCCAACCAAAAATACAATCAATCCTACAACTACTATTGAGAATATAGTTAGTAATATTTTTTGTAAATTAGACATTTTCATTGTTCTCTTTTCTTATCGATGTAGCTGTTAAAAATGGATAATTTTTCCCAGTAATCGAAACTCTAAATTTTTTTTGTTGGAGATATTTTTTGCAAAAATATATATCTTTGTAGAGTAATGTATGTTCACTAAAATTGTAATTTTTAGCAGATGAGCCATATATCATCTCACCATCAATCCATCTACAATTTGGAAATCCCATAATTATTGCACCATCTTTTTTTAGATAATGTTGCACCAAAGAGGTAAAAAGTGGTTTAAACTCCAATCCACTACTTTGAAGGGTTCCAATTGTTATGATAAGATCAAATAAACCAAGATCTAATTCACTTAATTTATTGATATCGTGGGTAAAAAATTGAAAATTTGAATTATTAAATCTCTCTTTTGCTTTATTTATGGCTGAACTAGAAAAATCAATCCCTATAAACTCTTTTTTGTCAAAATTATCCCCATCACAAAGTTGCCCTATAACTTCAAATTCATCTCCACTATTTATTCCAAGATTTAAAATTCTTATTTTTTCAAAGATATTTACATTTTTTAAAGCTCTTAAATAATGCTCCAAAAAAGCTGGTTCCTCGTTTTTATTGATTGAAGCAAACAAAGAATCAACTCCATATTTACCGTTCAAATCTTTTGTGGTACTTTTATGAAATGAAGTGGATTGTTTAAGTAATGTTAGTTTTAAAATTATTGTGTGTGGGCGATTTATGATTGGGGTTGAGATTTTACATTTTAGTATTTCAGCCAAATCACACCAACTTTTATATCCCCTATAAATATATTGCTCACTATCAATTTTTATTTTTTCACCCGCATAAGCATGATTTTTATAATCTGGATTTAATACTTCAAATGTTACAAAATCTTTATCTTTGGAGGAAAACTCCACTTTTAGAAGTTTTAAAATATCAAACATTGAGCTATTTGTAAAATCAAAATCTATGAACATTTTGTAAATATTTCGTCTAAAAAATCTTTATTGTCATTTTTGAATTTTTCAATTATTTGTATCAATCCATTTTTTGTGTCAATTAAATCATCAACTTCAAAAAAATCAAAAAATTTAGGATTTATATCTGTTTTAATATCTTGATTTCTATCTAATAATTCAACAATTTCATCAATTAAAACTTGTTTTTCATCTATTAAATTTTCCATTTATGCAAACTTTTTTAAAATATCTTCGATATAAAGCTCCATTTTAGGTGAGCCAAAATCATCTTTTGCACTTTTACAGCACCCACAAGCACTCCCTGCATCTGTTAGATTTTCAATATCTTCTAAAGTTTTTGCACTTTGTTCTTTTATTGCATGGACTATCTCGCCTAAAGTTACTTTTTTACAATCACAAACTCTATGACTAAAATGGAAAGTTGCCATTATATACCTCTATTTTTTTTGATTGTTTCGTATGCTTCATTTATATCTTGAAGTTTATTTGTAGCTTTATCTATTGTGCTTTGATCAGCACCTTGTCCTGTTATTACATCTGGGTGATATTGTTTTACAAGTTTTCTGTATTGTTTTTTAAGCTCTTCATTTGAGCTATCTTTTGTGGTTTCTAGTACTTCGTACGCTCTATTTAAATCCATTTTTGTTTGGTTTTGTTTTGCACTTAGATAATCTTCAAAGTTTCTAATCATAGAGTCTAAGTCTTGTTTTTTAATCTCAATCGCATTTGCGATATCTTCAATAATCATAAACTCAGCTTTACTAAATTCACCATCAATAAATGCAAGATTTAGAAGGTATTGAAGCACTTTTAATCTTTTTTGGTAATCACTTTTTGTTAACTTTAGATATTTTTTTGCAATCTCAATTGTATTTGTAAAAGTCTCTTTTTCAATTGTATAAATCTCTTTGAGTTTAATTCGTATCTCTTGATCATTTTCAAAAACAAGTGAGATATCTGTAAAGATATTACTTAATAATTCAGCCTCAAGCTCACAAACATTTCCATCAGCCTTTGATACTTTTGCCATCAAAGCTATTAAAAGTCCAGCTTCATGCTCTTTTAAATCACCTTGTAATTTTTGTTTTACATTTATTTTGATATGTCTAAAATCTTGTTTATGATAATCCTTGTTTAGCAACACAAAGATGATTACTACTGCTATAAAAATTGCTATTTCCACTTCTTTTTCCCCTTTAATTTTTTTAAAAATTGGGTGGATTTTATCTTAGTTTTGATAAAATCCACCCTTTGAAAATTGTCTAATAAAGGTTATATATATGTTTGGTTTAGGAATTACTGAGATTTTTGTTATTTTGATTGTTGCTGTTATTGCACTTGGACCTGAGAAACTTCCAACGGTTGCTGTTGATGTTGCTAGGTTCTTAAAAAAACTAAAAGGTGGCATTGAAGATGCAAAATCTGCACTTGATAGCGAATTAAATCTTTCAGGTTTAAAAGATGAAGCAAATAACCTAAAAGGTCATATGAATTTTGAAAGATTGGCAAATCTTGATTTAGATGAGCCAAAAAAAGATGAACAAAAACCAGAGGTAAAAGTTGAAATAAAAACTGAACCTAAAGGGGAAATTAAAAAAGAGGAGACTAAAGCGTAATGTTTCAAGATTTAAAACCACACTTAGCAGACCTGCAAAAAAGATTAATAATAATAGCACTTACACTACTTGTGATGTTTTTTGTTGCTTTTTCAAATTATGAGCCAATTTTGGAGTGGATTTTAGAACCTGTAAAATCTGTTTTACCAAAAGGTTCTCAAATGATAGCAATTGAGCTTGGTGAGACATTTTTCACCGCAGTTTTGGTTTCATTTTTTGCTGCATTTTTTGCATCTTTACCTGTAATTTTTTGGCAATTGTGGTTATTTTTAGCTCCAGGACTCTATTCAAATGAGAAAAAAATAATAGTTCCATTTGTAATTGGCGCTACTTTTATGTTTGCTATGGGTGCAATGTTTTCATACTATATTGTTGTACCACTTGGTTTTGCATTTTTGGTTGAATTTGGATCAGCTGTTGTATCTGTAACACCTAGTATTGGAGCTTATGTATCATTTTTTATTAAAATCGTATTTGGTTTTGGAATTGCATTTGAGCTTCCTGTAATCACTTTTTTCCTAGCCGTAATTGGTGTCGTGAATGACCAAATGTTAAAAGATTTTTTTAGATATGCAATTGTTGTTATTTTTATTGTAGCTGCACTTTTAACTCCACCTGATGTTGTTAGTCAATTATTGATGGCTGCTCCACTAATCATACTTTATGGTGTGTCAATTATTATAGCTAGAATATTTAATCCAGCTCACAAACAAGAGGAACACACAGAAGAAGATGAAGCCTAATCTTCAAGACCCACTAAAAACTTCAAGCTATGACTATTTTTTACCAAAAGAGCTCATAGCTTCCCATCCACTTAAAAATCCAAGTGATGCTAAACTTTTGGTTTATAACCGATTAACAAAAGAGATTATCCATACAAATTTTCACCAAATAATCGATTTTATACCTGATGGTGTTGATATTTTTTTAAATGATACGAAAGTTATAAAAGCAAGGATTTTTGGTGAAAAAGTTAGTGGTGGGAAAATTGAATTACTTTTAAATAAACCTCATATTGATGATAGCTTTATGGTTTTTATAAAAGGGAGAGTTAAAAAAGGGACGGTTTTAAATTTTGATAAAAAACTTTATTGTGAGGTATTGGATATTTTTGAAGATGGAAGTAGGATTGTTTATTTTTGGAGAGATAACGAAGATAAAAAAAGATTAAATTTTATAGAATTGATAGATATTTTAAATCAAATTGGACACATTCCGCTTCCGCACTATCTAAACAGGGACGATGAGGAGGCAGATGAGCTTGATTACCAAACGCTATTTGCCAAAAATTATGGAGCAGTTGCGGCACCAACGGCATCTTTGCACTTTACTAGTGAAACTTTTAAATCTTTGGAGGAGAAGTTTAAATTGTACTATTTAACGCTACATGTTGGAGCTGGTACTTTTAAACCTGTTGATGTTGAAAATATACTAGAACACCCAATGCATAGTGAGTATTTTCATATCCCAAATGATTCAAAAAAAGCACTTTTGGAAAAAAATAAAATCTTAGCTGTTGGAACAACAGTTACAAGAACCTTAGAGTTTGCAAACAAAACGAAAAGTTACAGTGGTGAAGCCAATATTTTTTTAAATCCCATAAATCCGCCACAAATTGTTGATTATTTACTTACAAATTTTCACCTGCCAAAATCAACTCTTATTATGCTTGTAGCCTCATTTATAGGACTTGAAGAGACTTTAAGAGTTTATGACGAAGCTATAAAAAATAACTATCGGTTTTTCTCTTACGGCGATGGGATGCTCATTATTTAGCTATTTTTCCCTTTCAGCACTTTTAGTAAATTGTTTTGTTAAAATAAAGAACAATAAATAATCATATAAATAAATTCTGGGTATCTTTTGAATCCCTTTTATATAAATACAACAAAGGAGAATATAAATTGTTACGATTTGCACCAAGTCCAACTGGTGATATGCATATAGGTAACTTAAGAGTTGCGATATTAAACCATATCATCTCAAAACAAAAAAATGAAGATTTAATTATAAGAATTGAAGATACAGACAAGGAAAGGAATATTGACGGTAAAGATAAAGAGATTTTGGAAATTCTAAATCTATTTTCAATCGACTATAAACAAGTATTTCATCAAAGCAACAATCTAAAATATCACCAACAAATAGCAATGCAACTTTTAATTGATAAAAAAGCATTTAATTGTTTTTGTAGTGATGAGGCTTTAGAAAATGATAGAGAGAAATTGAAAAGTGAAGGGAAACCATATAGATATAGTGGTTTTTGTGAAGATTTAAGTGATGAACTTACATTTGGACTTGACGCTCCTTTTACAGTTCGTCTAAAAAAGCCAACTCACGATATAAGTTTCAAAGATACAGTAAAAGGTGAGTTTAACTATAAACCATTTGATGTTGATAGTTTTGTAATTCTAAGAACAGATAAAACTCCAACTTACAATTTTGCTTGTGCTATTGATGATATGCTTACAGATATAAGTACAGTTATAAGGGGTGAAGACCACTTATCAAATACTCCAAAGCAGATCCACATTAGAGAACAAATTGGTTACCTAAAAGAGATTGAATATATCCATTTACCTGTTATTTTAAATAAAGAAACTGGTAAAAAAATGAGTAAACGTGATGATGCTTCAAGTGTGAAATGGCTTATTAGTGAAGGGTTTTTACCATCAGCAATAGCAAATTATCTTATCCTTTTGGGTTACAATCCGCCTTGTGAGATTTTTAGTGTTGAAGAGGCAATTGAGTGGTTTGATATAAGTAAAATCTCAAAAAGTTCAGCAAAATTCGATATGGAAAAATTAAGATTTATAAATCGTGAACATATCAAAAATCTTGATAATATGAGACTTTCCAAGATACTTGGATTTGCTGATGATGAGATAGGAAAATTGGCTAAAGTTTTTATGGAGGAATCAAACACAATAAATGATTTAAAAAACAAAATTGCCCCTATTTTTGCACCAAAAGAGTCACTCGATGGATTTACTGAAGAGTTGGAATTAATTAAAAAATGTATAGAAGACGCGCCATTTTTTGATAAATTTGAAGAACTTAAAAAATATGTGAGTGAAAAAACAGGACTTAAAGGGAAAAATTTTTTTATGCCACTCAGGTTTGCCTTAACTGGAGCTTCACATGGTCCAAACTTAAGTGAGATTTATCCATATATTAAAAATTATTTAGGGGAGATTATAAAATGATTGATGCATTTACGATAGCTTTGGTGGAGGTATTTTTGATGATTATTTCACTTTATAAGTGGATTATAATTATCTCTGCCCTACTTTCATGGGTTCAGCCAGACCCTTACAATCCAATTGTTCAGATGCTTTACAGATTAACAGAACCTGCTTATTCATTGGTTAGAAGATTTATCCCAACAGTTATTGGTGGACTTGATTTATCACCATTAATTTTGATTTTTGCTTTACAATTCTTAGAAATTTTTGTTGGCACTATGATTAGAGGTTAGCGATGTTTTTTAAATTGAAATTTTTATTTCTAATCTGTTTTGTTTTTCTAAATCTTTATGGAAATGAGGCAAATGGAACAAAAAAAAGTGAAACTCAAAAGATAACAAAAGAGTGGATTAAAAGCAAGCCAAAAGGTCATATAAGAGATTTCTATCTTTGGAGATATCTTGACCACAATAGTAGCGAAAGTGAAGTAATTTGGGCTCTTAGTGAAGCTAGCAATGCAAATCACAAAATCTTTTTTAAGTACACAAAAAAAGCTAAAGATGATGGGACAAATTTTGCTTTAGAGTGCTTAAATATGCCAACAAATAAACTTATTGAAACTGATGGAAGCTGTATTAATATTGGTCTTAGCATACTTGAAGCAACAGATTTAAAAGGTGAAAAATTAGCCACTGTGATTGAGAAAATTAAACAAGATAATCTTAAAAAAACAGAAAAATTACAGATAATTAATTCAGATATCCCTTTTGAAAGTTTAATAAATAGCTCCTCAAATGAGATATTTTTTGGTACATTTAGTGAGGTTGGTAAAAATTTTAGAGTTCAATATTTTAATGCAGAACTTCCAAAAGAACTTATCGTTAAACTTCAAAATGACAAAGTTAAATTTAAACAATTTTTAAAAACTACAATAACTACACCTCAAATAACAACTTTACAGCAATCATTTTTCGATGTAAATACTACAAAACTTGATTTTGATGATGTGTTTTTTTTGGCAATGAATGGTGTTAAGCACGATAGAAATGATGTAGCACTAAAATATCTTGAGGTTGCTTTTAAAAAAGCGTATCATAAATTTGACCAAGATAATGTTTTATTTTGGCAATACAGATTAACTAATGATAAAAGATTTTTAACCTCGTTAGCTGATAGTTGGGATATTAATATCTACTCTGTATTAGCAAAAGATGAATTAAAGCTTGAGATAAAAAATGCGGTTTATGATTTTAATGAAACAACCGGATATAAATTTGCAGATGCAAACAATATAGATGTAAATACTACATCATTTGATACAAAAGACCCATTTGCTTGGAGGGCAGTTGTTACCGATGTTAAAGATTTAAATAGTACAAAAATGGAGAAATATCGATCAATTTTTAATACAAAAGAGACCTTGGGACACTTAACTGTTTTGGAAGAGAAATACAATAAACAAAAAATAAGTTATTTTCCAAATCCATTTAGCGAATATATAAAAGATTACTCAATCCATAGACAAGCACTTATAAATGCACTTGCACGTCAAGAAAGTCGTTTTGTGCAAGCCTCATTGTCTTCATCATACGCAATGGGTGTTATGCAAATCATGCCATTTTTGAGTGAAATTTTAGCAAAAGAATTAAACGAGCCTTATGATATTTTAAATCAATTTGATGCAAAAACGAATATTAGATATGCAAATCAACACCTTAATTATCTTGAGCAAAAACTACCAAATGTACTTTTTGTATCTTATGCTTACAATGGTGGGATTGGATTTACAAACAGAATGCTACAAAGTGGATTATTCAAAAAAGGTCCACATGAGCCATTTTTAAGTATGGAACTAGTGAATTATGATGAATCGAAAAAATATGGTAAAAAAGTTTTACTCAACTACCTAATCTATTTTAACAAATTAAGTAGTGAAAAGATTACACTTTCTACTCTCCTTGAAAAGATAAGCTCACCTTACCTAGATTAATATTTTCATATTTTAAAATAAGAGAAGATTGATTTTTCTCTTTTTTAAAAGAAGCTATGTAATATTTACCATAAGGATTTTTCAAAGGTATATGGTCCCATAAATAATTTGTACTGTTTAATTCATCTACTTTATCAATAGCTTTATCATTTAGTGTTAAAACATATTTTTTATTATTTAGGTATTTATTATTTTCATCTTCATTATCTTCAACTATATATAATCCAATCAAAAAATTATTATATTCATCGTTGTATTTTTTTAAATCTGTACTATTTAGATATGTTGCGTTTATTATCGCTTTTGTTTCAAAAGAATTTATAATATCGCCAGTTTTACTATATTCCAAACCTTTTTCATAAAGTGTATCACTTTGCAAAATATTTAATGTCGTACTTGAAACACATCCACTAAATAACAACAAACTCCCACTTAGAATTGCTTTTTTAATCATTTAAAACCCCCTGATTTACCATCATTATATAATAACTTAGGTAAAATATTTGGCTAATTAAAGAGAAGGAATATGATATGGATATGATACTAGATGCCATCAAAAAGGCAAGTATAGAGATAAAAAATTTAATTGAGACAGGTGATACTGGAAAAAGCCAAAACCAAAATAGCACAGGAGATACACAACTAAAACTAGATATCGCCAGTGATGAAATTATTGAAAGTTATTTTAAAAAATTATCAAATGTTAAAGCAATAGTAAGTGAAGAGCAAGAAAGTGTTATTGATATTAATCAAAATGGTGAATATCTAATAGCGTACGACCCACTTGATGGAAGTAGTTTGGTTGATGTAAATCTTTCTGTTGGTTCAATTTATGGTATTTACAAAGATGACTTTAAAGGTTCAAATATTGTTGCATCTATTTATGTTGTTTTTGGTCCTAGGGTTGAGCTTGTTTATTGTGATGGAGTAAGTGTAAAGATGTTTAGATTGCAAAATGGCGAATTTAACTATATTCAAGATATTAAACTTTATGAAATCGGGAAACTTCAAGCACCAGGCTCAACACAACAATGTTGGTATCCATATCACAAAACAATGATTGACGATTTTTTTAAAGCAGGATATAGACTTAGATATAGCGGGGGAATGGTTCCTGATCTTCATCAGATTTTATTAAAAGGTGGCGGATTGTTCTCGTATCCATCAACAACAGATTTACCAAAAGGCAAATTAAGACAACTGTTCGAAGTTTTCCCATTTGCTCTTGTTTATAAATGCGCCGGAGGTGGAGCAATTGATGGTAAACATGATCTTTTATCTATAAAAACATTACATATCCACGATACTTCACCTTGTTTTTTTGGAAGCAATGATGAGATAAAAAAAGTTATAGAAGTTTACAAAAATAATGGCTAATCAAGAAAACGAGGAGCTTGATAGATGGGAAGAAGCCCTTATAAATCAAATAGAGATTTTAGAAAATTGTCAAACATCCAAAATGTTAGAGAGTTGTTTTAATTGTGAATTTTTACTTGATTGTAGTGTTAGAAAATCTTATATTAAAGCTGTATATGAAAGTATGAATAAAGGCGCAGGTGGTGGGTTTGAATTTTAAACCCACTTTTATATTTTAAAATCTTATGAGTTCCTAAGCTCTAAATACTCAGACGGAATCAAATAATCTTTTGATTTTATCAGTTCGCTATAAAATCCATGTTCATATCCCAGCTTGTAAAGTGTATCTAATGCTTCATATTGTAAATCACTAAGCTCAATTGAATCATCATTTGCATAGAGTCCAAGATATGTTTGTAAAGTTTCATAATTAACCCTTACAAGTTCCCGCTCAATTAACATTTCTGAAAGTAATTTTTGATTGCTATTTGCAACTTTAACAGCTTTGATTAGTGTATTTTCATAATTAATAGCTCTATGAAGTGGGATGCTTCTCCTTAGGCACATTCCACCAAGTGGTAATGGAAGCTCTTTTCCAGCTAATTCTTGCCAAATATCCCAAAGTTCAACTTCAACTTCAAGTTCATTGTCGTAAGTTAAAATAGATTCATGTATCAAAACTCCAGCATCCACTACGCCATCAAGTACTGCTTTTTCAATATCTAAAAAATTCATATAAGTTATTCTTGCATCTGGATATTTGATTTTAAAAAGCAATGCATTTGTTGTGTATTCTCCACTAAGTGCAACTTTGAAGTTTTTTTTGAGTTTTTTATCTTTTAATTTTACTAATTTTGGTCCATAACCGTTTCCAAAACTAACAGCTGTTCTTAGAAGTGCAAAATCTTTTTTTACAAAAGGATAAAGTGCAAAACTAATAGCACAAATATCGTAGATTCCTTTTAATGTAGCTTGATTTAATGTTTCTATATCTAGTGCGATATTAGTAAAAGTTGCATCTTTTGGTGTAACCCAGCCAAATTTGATAGCATAATACATAAAAATATCATCAGCATCGGGGCTATGAGCCACAATAATTTCTTTTTTATCCATAAAATTCCTTTGTGATTTGGGTTTGAATTTTATCAGATTATTGTTTAACTGTACTTCTGGGCATTTATTTTATGAATTTATTGATTGATGTATAGTTTGCAAGCAAGAGAAAATCTCAAGCCTGTATTTTTTAGTTGAAGTCTGGTTTAGGCGTTTTATCAGAAATTACTGGTAAAACTGGATATGTAATAGTTGGTTTTTTACCTGTTAAGCTATTTAAGAATGTAACAATCTTAGCAGCTTCCGCATCTGTAATTTTAATTCCAAGTTGAATAGAACCCATCTCTTTTACTGCATCACTAAGTGACCATACATTTCCATTGTGGAAATATGGAGCAGTCTCTTGTATATTTCTTAGAGTTGGAGTTTTAACCATCCCTTTTTCATTTCCTTTAAAGTCACCTTTAGCATAGCTATAATTTGCGTGAACTTGGAATGGTTGCATTGTTCCACCTAGTCCAATGTCATTATGACATGCTGTACAACCTTTATCTATAAATACTTTTAATCCCTCTTTTTCAGATTTATTTAGAGCTTTAAGATTTCCGTTTAGGAATGCATCATATTTTGAAGGTGTGATTAGTGTTCTTTCAAATAATCCGATTGTATCTGCAATTAATTTGAAAGTGATTTTTACATCTTTACCATAAGCTTTTTTAAATTCAGCAACATACTCAGGCATTGAAGTTACACGAGAAAGAACAAGTTCAGCAGGTGCAGCCATTTCAGGACCAGCTTGAATTGGACCTTGAGCTTGATCTTCTAAGTGCGGAGATCTTCCATCCCAAAATTGTGCAGCATTTAAAACTGAATTGTAAACTGTTGGTGAGTTTAGATGATGAGGATTTGCTGTCCATTTATGTCCAATTGCTGCTCCAATTCCATCAGCTCCACCAATTGCAAGATTGTGGCATGTATTACAAGATATTAGATTACTTTTTGAAAGTCTTGGATCAAAATATAATTTTTTTCCCAGCTCAATTTTCTCTTTAGTCATAACATTTGTTTTATCTTCAACTAATTTTAGTAACTCTTTTTTATCAGCTGGAATAGCCTTTAGGCCAGCATTTTTTGCCGCTTTTAAAAGTTCAGCATCAGCTAATGCAAATGTTGAACTACCTGCTAAAATTAATCCACTTACGATTAAACTTATTTTTTTCATTTTGGTTCCTTTTATATTGAAAATTTATCTAAATCATAGTTTAGACTTATGAAAGATTAGAGTAGTAACACTTAAAAAATACTTAGTATTTAATAATTTTTATTATCTAAATATTTTAATCAATTAAGATATAATTTCTCCTATTTATAAATAACCAAAGAAAATAAATGTACAGCAACATAAAATAGGTGTCTTTGTGATTAATAGATTTGTATTAATTGAGAATATAAAACAATTTAAATTATTTGTAAAATGATAATGTTATTTTTGTAAGTTTGAATAAAACTATTATGTGATATAAATCCATTCAAAAAAATTTAAATGGTCTAATAGCTCAGTTGGTAGAGCACTACCTCGACAAGGTAGGGGTCACAGGTTCGAGTCCTGTTTGGACCACCATCTTTAATTAAATTTTTCTTGAAGTGAAGCTTCTTTTTCAACTTCTTCTAAAAATCTTCCAAGCAATTTGTCAGTGGGTAATTTTTCTATAACTTCACCTTTTTTAATTATTAATCCACTTCCATTTCCATAAGCAATAGCAACATCAGCGCTTTTAGCTTCACCAAGAGCATTTACTACACACCCCATAACTGAAATATTTAGTGGTGTTTTTATATGTGCAGTTGCTTTTTCAACTTCTGCAACAGCACTAACTAGGTCAGCTTCAATTCTTCCACAAGTTGGACAAGAGATTATATTTACACCATTTTTCACTACACCAGCATCTTTTAAAATAGCTTTTCCTACCTCTATCTCTTTTTCTAACTCCCCAGTGATTGAAACTCTAAGTGTATCCCCTATTCCATCTAAGATTAAACTTCCAAGTGCCATTGAAGATTTTATAGTGCTATGAAAAAGTGTACCAGCTTCAGTAACACCTAAGTGGAAAGGGTAATTATTAAGTGGTCTTAGCATACGATAAGCCTCAACTGTTCTTTGCACATCGCTAGCTTTAAGACTTATTTTTATGTCAGTAAAATCGAGGTCTTCTAAAAATTTAATATTATAAATAGCACTTTCAACCATACCTTTTGGTGTTTGTCCATATTTATCTTCAAATTTTTCCTCTAAACTTCCACAATTAACCCCTATTCTAACTGGAAGATTTCTCTCTTTACACGCTTTTACTATCTCTTTTATTCGATTTTGTTCCCCAATGTTACCTGGATTAAATCTGATACAATCAACCCATTTTGCAGCTTCAATTGCTAATTTATAGTTAAAATGGATATCAGCAACCAAAGGAAGTGAAGTTTGCTTTTTAATCTCTTCTAGTGCAAGTGCAGCTTTCATATCGGGTACAGCAACACGAACAATATCAGCACCAGCAAAATGTAACATTTTTATTTGCTCAACTGTTTCATTTATATTTTCAGTTTTTGAAAAAGTCATAGATTGCACACTAATAGGCGCATCTCCACCAATAGCAACATTGCCAACATATATTTTTTTAGTTTTGTATCTTGTTATCATAAGGGGATTTTATCTTAAAAAAGATATAATCCTCCACAAAAAAATTAACAAATGGTGTGTATATGGAAAACTTTGGATTCTTTGATATTATTATTTTAATACTTATAGGTTTACTCGGATTAAAAGGACTTTTAAGGGGATTAGTAAAAGAATTATTTGCTATATTTGGAATTATTGGTGGTATTTTTATAGCTTCAAGAGTAGCTTCAAGCACTGGCGGTTTGATTGATGTGGTTGTAGGTTTTCAAAATGAAAACACTCTGCTTTTGGTTGGATTTATAATCTCACTATCAATAATCTGGACAGCTGCATATTTCGCAGGGATATTTTTAAGTACTATGTTTACTTTGACTGGACTTGGTATTTTTGACAGAATTTTAGGATTTTTATTTGGTGCAGGAAAAGTTTTTTTACTTTTTTCAGTTATTTTTTATGCACTTTCAAGTGTTGAAACACTTAAAAATAAGATGTCAAAACTTGAACAAACAAGCTTTTTCTATCCTATGTTAGTCTCAAGCGGAGCTGTAATTATAAAATTAAACAATGAAAGTTTAAAAAATAACATTACAACAAAAATGGATAATGTATCAAATGCAACAAAATCATCAATCAATGATATTTCAAATCAAGTTGTAAATGAAAAATTAAAAAATCCAAATTAGGAATTTAATATGGGTAATGAGAAAATTTTAGAGCAATTAAAGGATATTATCAAGTCAAAAGGTATGAAATATACCGAACAAAGAGCAATCATACTTCAGATTTTAACTGATTTAAATAACCATCTAAATGCTGAAGAGGTACATGATATTGTAAAAAAAGATTATCCCGAACACAATATTGGTATAGCTACAATTTATAGAGCCTTGAATTTTTTAGAAGAGGTAAATCTAATATCTTCAATCTCGTTTGGGAAAGATGGCAAAAAATATGAGGGTAAAAATAAAGAACATCATGACCATCTTATCTGTACAGCTTGTGGTTCAATTGAGGAATTTTACGATAAAGATATTGAGGATAGACAAGATATGATTGCAAAAAATAATAATTTTGAAACAACTTATCATAGTTTACAAATTTTTGGTATTTGTCAGTTATGTCAAAATAAATAAAGGAAAATATATTGTTTACAAACAAATTTATACAACAACGAATAGAAAAATCACACAAATTAAAAGAATTAGGGATTAATCCTTATTCAAATATATCAAAAAGAAATACAACAATTGAGAAATTTTTAAATATCAATAGTGATGTAGAAAAGCTTGAAAATAAAAGAAGTGAAACAAGAATTTATACGGTAGCTGGGAGAATAAAACTATATAGACTAATGGGAAAAGCTAGTTTTATTAAAATAGAAGATGAGAGTGGAATGCTTCAAATTTATATTGCAAGAGATAATCTTGAAGGTGAATTTTACAATGAAGTTTTCAAAAAAAATATTGAAGTTGGGGATATCATAGAGGTTGAAGGGTATCCATTTGTAACTGGACATGGTGAGTTGTCACTTCATGCTAATTCAATTACTATGTTAACGAAAGCAATTAGCCCATTACCAGAGAAGTATCATGGTATCACAGATAAAGAGCTTAGATATAGACAAAGATATCTTGATCTTATTATGAATAGTGAAGTGAGAAAAACTTTCCAAACTAGAAGTAAAGTTATAAGTTTAACTAGAAGATTTTTTGAAGAAAAAGGGTTTTTGGAAGTTGAAACACCTATGATGCATCCAATTGCAGGTGGAGCAAATGCAAAACCATTTGTTACTCACCATAATGCATTAGGAATTGATAGATACTTAAGAATTGCACCTGAACTTTATCTTAAGAGGTTAATTGTTGGTGGTTTTGAAGCTGTTTTTGAAATAAATAGAAACTTTAGAAACGAAGGTATGGATGCAACACATAATCCAGAATTTACAAGCATTGAATTTTATTGGGCTTATAAAACTTACAAAGACTTAATTGTGATAACAAAAGAGTATTTTGAGTATCTATTTGAACACCTAAATCTTCCAACTGTATTGCCATACGGTGAGCTTAATATTGATTTTGCTAAATTTAGTGAAATTCCACTTATTGAGTCGTTGACTACTATTGGTGGTGTACCTGCTGAAATAACAACCGACATTGAAAAAATATATGCTTTTCTTAAAAGTGAAAAAATTAATGTAAAACCAAACTTAAATCTAGGACAACTTCAAGGTGAATTGTTTGATGAGTTTGTTGAATCAAAACTTATCAATCCAACATTTATCACTGAATATCCAGTTGAAATCTCCCCATTAGCTAGAAGAAACGATAACAATACCCACCTAACTGATAGGTTTGAATTATTTATTGCTGGGCGTGAGATTGCAAATGCATTTAGTGAGTTAAATGACCCAATTGATCAACTTGAAAGATTTAATGGTCAGATGAAAGCAAAAGAACATGGTGATGATGAAGCACATGAGATGGATGAGGATTTTATTAATGCACTATCTTATGGGATGGCTCCAACTGCTGGTCAAGGTATAGGAATTGATAGACTTGTGATGATGCTTACAAATAATCATAGCATTAGGGATGTATTGCTTTTCCCTGCAATGAAACCTGTCTTGAAAGAGATAGATTTACACGCAGAAACTGAAGAATAAATTAAAATTAAATTAAATAAAAAAAGGAATAAATATGAGTAATAATGGACAATTTGTTAAGAATAATAATTTAGCAACTGCTGATGCAGAAGTTTTTGGAATGATTGAAAATGAACTACACAGACAAACAACTCACCTAGAGATGATTGCTAGTGAAAACTTTACTAGTCCTGCTGTTATGGAAGCAATGGGGAGTGTGTTTACAAATAAATACGCAGAAGGCTACCCTTATAAAAGATATTATGGAGGATGTGAGTTTGCAGATCAAGTTGAGCAATTAGCAATTGATAGACTTTGTGAAATTTTTGGTTGTAAATTTGCAAATGTTCAGCCACATAGTGGAAGTCAAGCAAATGGTGCTGTTTATGCAGCACTATTAAGCGCTGGTGATAAAATCTTAGGTATGGATTTATCTCACGGTGGACATCTTACTCACGGAAGTAAACCATCATTTTCAGGTAAAAACTACCAAGCATTTTATTATGGTGTAGAGCTTGATGGAAGAATTAATTACGATAGAGTTGCTGATATTGCAAAAATGACTATGCCAAAAATTATTGTTTGTGGAGCTTCTGCTTACGCTAGAGAGATTGACTTTAAAAGATTTAGAGAGATAGCTGATAGTGTTGGTGCTATATTATTTGCAGATATTGCACATGTTGCAGGTCTTGTAGCAGCTGGGGAGCATATGAGTCCATTTCCTTATGCAGATGTAGTAACTTCAACTACACATAAAACACTAAGAGGTCCAAGAGGTGGTGTTATTATGACAAATGATGAAGATATTGCAAAAAAAATTAATAGTGCAATTTTCCCTGGTCTTCAAGGTGGTCCACTTGTTCATGTTATAGCTGCTAAAGCTGTTGCTTTTAAAGAGATACTTGATCCATCATGGAAAACTTATGCAGCTCAAGTTAAAGCAAATGCAAAAGTTTTAGGTGAAGTTTTAGTGAGTAGAGGATATGAGCTTGTAAGTGGTGGGACTGACAACCATCTTGTTCTTGTAAGTTTTTTAAATAAACCATTTAGTGGAAAAGATGCTGATGCTGCACTTGGAAATGCTGGAATTACTGTAAATAAAAATACAGTTCCAGGGGAGACAAGAAGCCCATTTGTAACAAGTGGTGTTAGAATTGGAAGCCCTGCACTTACAAGTAGAGGTATGAAAGAAGTTGAATTTAGTTTTATAGCAAATAAAATCGCAGATATTTTAGATGATATTGAAAATACTGAACTCCAAGCAAAAATCAAAAGTGAATTAGAAAATTTAGCAAATAAATTTGTAATCTATACAAAAAGTACATATTAAAACTTAAAAGGGCTATTTTATGCAAATTGACGGCGATAAATTTTTACGAAATCTTGAAATTGAAAGGGAAAGGGCTGCTCTTGAAAAACAAAAAGAGGAGCTTATGTTTCAAAGAGCTCAGGCTTATAGTAAACTAGAAGATACTTACAGGGAGAATTCCCAATCAGATAATCTCAATTACCAAGAGCTTGATGATATAAGAATTGATAAAGAAACATCAAATAAGCAAAAATATATCCTTTTGGGATTTATCCTTGTGCTTCTTTTTTTAATAACACTTGTAGCAATTAAATTAATATCAGAACCTGTAAAAGAGAATGATTTTTCACAAAATGAGATAGTTGATGAGAAAAAAGTAGAAACACCAACACAAACTGTAAATCCTGAAGAAAATCAATCACTTGATATAGATAAAATAATTCAATCTGAGGGTAATGCTAATGTACAAACACAAACACCTCCACCACCTCCAGCTGAGCCTGCTCAAAGTGATATTTTTGGAATTGAAAAAAAAGATAAAGTTGTACCTATTATTGAAGAAACACCAACCGTTAAACCATTAAAACAAACTTCAACTGAAGTTACCAAAGAAAATGACAATAAACAACAAGCTGTAAAACCAGTAGCTAAAGAGATAATCAAAGAGAAAAAAATAGAGGCAAAACCTAAAACGGATGAAATCAAAAAAGATAATATCAAACAAGAACAACAAAAACAAGAGAAAATAAAAAAAGATATTATTAAAGAAGCTCCAATAAAAAGTGAACATAAGGTAACTGAGGCAAAAAAAACTCAAAAAGAGATGAAGCAAATTAAAGATGAATTGTGGAAACAAACTCCTACTACAATTGATTCAACTAAAATTGAAAATAAAACTGAAGCCAAAGATAAACCTTCAAAAGAGAAACAAGCAGTATCTGATGGTGATATCTATATCCAAGCTGGTGCATTTACTGCTGTGCCTGATCAAAAACTAATTGAAACTTTGAAAAAAAATAATTTTAAATATACATTCAAACAAGTTGAAGTTGATGGAAAACCATTTTCTAAACTATTTATTGGTGGGTATCAAACAAAAGATAAAGCGTTATCGGATTTAGCAAAAGTTAGAAGCGAAATTAATCCAAAAGCTTTTATCCCAAAAGGTCAATAGATGCAATTTTGCTCAAAACAACTTTTTCTAGATCAATTCACACCTGTGTCGATTTATCAAAAAATTGAAACACTTTTTTCAGATGAGATAAAATTTCTTTTTGAATCATCCGTAAATAATAGTGATGGAAATTTTAGCTATATAATCATTGGAGCAAGAGAGCGAGTTATCCATAAAAATGGAAAAAGCTACTATATAAACGAAGATGGAATAACCAAAGAGATAGATAGCAATCCATTTATATTTTTAAAAGAATATTACAAATCTATCGACAGACAATATTATCAAGATATGACAAATGAATTAAATATTGGGCTAATTGACGGGTTTATTGGTAATGTAGGTTATGATATGGTTAAAGAATTTGAGCCAACATTAAAAAAATATATGGATAAACTTGAAGACAAAATCGACATAAATGACCTTGACTTAATAAGACCAAAGATGGTTTTGGCATATTCTCATAAAACATCAAAACTTTCAATAATCACATCTTATGAACCATTTTTTAAATTCATTGAAATTATTGAAAATAGTATAAAAGATGGCTCATCTTATCTACCGCTTAAAAAAGCTGTTTTACTAGATAATGGACATTTTGCTCACACAAAAGAGCGTTTTTTTAAGATGGTTGATAAGTCAAAAGAGATGATAAGAAGTGGTGATGTGTTTCAAATACTTATGACAAATAGGTATTCCCAAAAAGTAAAAATTGACAATCTTAGTTTTTATAGAGCTTTGCGAAGCAAAAATCCATCACCGTATCTCTTTTTGCTTGAATATGAAGATTTTGCAATAGCTGGAAGTAGTCCTGAAGTTATGGTAAGACTAAAGGGTAACAAAATTCTTCTAAGACCAATCGCGGGGACAAGAAAAAGAGGAAACACGATTATAAAAGACCTTGAAATGGAGAAGGAACTCTTAAGTGATCCAAAAGAGTTAGCAGAACATGTTATGTTGATAGATTTGGGGAGAAATGACGTAGGGAGAGTCTCTAAAGTTGGAACCGTTAAGGTTACGGATAAAATGAGAGTTGAGAGATATTCACATGTTATGCATCTTGTAAGTGATGTTGAATCGGAACTTGATAGTAAGTACGATATGTTTGATCTATTTGCTTCTGTTTTTACAGCTGGAACGATGACCGGGGCTCCAAAAATTAGAGCAATGGAATTAATTGCAGAGTTTGAGGGGATAAAGAGAAGTTTTTATAGTGGAAGTATTGCTTATTTTGGATTTGATGGAAATATGGATAGTGCGATTACTATTAGAACTTCACTTATCAAGGATGAAACTATAATTTTTCAAGCAGGTGCAGGTATCGTTGCTGATAGCATCAGTGAATTAGAATTTTTAGAAGTCACAAATAAATTAGCTGCAAATATAGCAACCTTGAAGGACTTAAGTAACTTATAAAATGAAAAAAAATTTACTATTAATTTTTTTTACAATTTTCTTTTCCGCTTGTGGTGGTGGGGGAACTGCTACTACATCAAGCACAACAAAAACAGCTTATCTTTATGACTCACCAATAAACGGGATAACCTATAAATGTGGAGATAAAATTAATGGTCTCACAGGTGATAGTGGAACAGCTGGAAGTTTTCGCTATCAAGATGATTGTTTGGTGCAGTTTTTAATTGGCTCCAAAGTGTATCTTGGGGATATTGATGGTAGTAAAATTGCAGAATTTTCTAAAATATTTCCAACAAATATCTTAGGACTTGGCACTGATTTGGTTGATGAACGAACAGAACATATGTTAGTTTTTTTACAAACACTTGATAGTGATAAAAATATATCAAATAACATTGAAATAAATAGTTCAACGAGATCAACACTTACAAATTCAACACAGATAAATAATATTGATTTTGAAAAATCTTTAAATATTTCACTTGCGTATTTAGAGCAAGTTGTATCAATCATTGAGCCTAACCTAAAGCTAGTAGATACAGAAGAAGCACTCCTTCATTTTCAACAAACATTAAATAAATATGTAGATAAAACAATAAACTTAGTTAATCCAACTCCATATTTAGTTGATGATAATGGCAATAAAATTATTTTAAACAGTATTAAAACAAGAGGCACTAAAGAAAAAGAGATAATAATTAAAGGTAAAAGTGGCTCTAAAATTTACCTTGATTCAAATAATTCATTAGGATTTATAGATACAAACAAAACAATAGATGATGACAGAAAAGGGTATTTGATACTAGATGTTAATGACGAAAATAAAACAAATTTTTACTATTCAATCAAACTTGTTGATGAAACAAATAATTCTTATTCAAACACAAATTCTTCAAGTATACTAGATTTAAATATTTCAAGGGATTTTATCCCTCCCCACATTGAAAGTATAAGCATTACGGAGACTATACCAGAAGAGCAACGATTTTTTAGAAATATTAATTCAACAGATAGTGGGTTGATTAGAATTCATCAAATTGTTGACTTTGACGAAGACAATAGAAGCAAAGATTATTCATTGTTTCAGATTGATGAAAATGGAACAGTTACATTTAGGGTTGCTCCAAATTATGATTTAAATATGGATGCAGTTTTTAGTGTCATAGCAAGAGCGATTGATCTTATTGGAAATATGACAGATGTATTGCTAAATATTCAAATTTTAAATATTTTAGATAATCCACCAGCAGTAAAAAGTAAAGTTTATAGTGTAAATATCATGGAAAACTCAATAAATGGTACTTTAGTGTTTGATTTAAATAGTTCACTTGAAAATAACTTAACAAAAGCACCAGATAATAACAATCTTTTGTCACCAAAATATTTTAATCTTTATAACTATACTAATATTTTTCAAATAAACAGAGATACGGGAATTATTACAATAAAAGATAGTAATAATAGTTTTTTTGACTATGAGACTCTGCCAAATACAATTGATTTGAATGTTAGTATCGAAAATAACAATACAAAAATAACACCAAATGGGGAACTCAATATTACTTATCTAAAAGTTACTGTAAATATTTTAAACAAAATAGATACAGCTCCAAAACTTATTGCTCCGTCAATAATTTCAATAGATGAAGAGAGTAGTTCATACAGCACAAACTATAAATTTACTACGATTTTAAAAGATACAAATAGAAGCGATAAAGACCTGTCGATGACATTTAGTATTATTGGCGGAAACGACGATTATTTAAACAATTTTGACATCAATCCTACAACTGGTGAATTATTTGTATTAACAACAAATACACTTGATTTTGAAACTACCAAACAGTATATTCTTCAAATAAGAGCAACAAATATTTTTACTGATGACAATAGCACACATTTTGATGAGATAAATCAGACAATAAATATAATTGATAAAATTGATAATGCCCCTATGATTATTTTAAAAGATTTTAATAGTACAATCAAAGAAAATACACCACAAGGTACAAGAGTAGCTGGTATAGAAGTAAATGGAACAATCGCAGATGAGAATGTTACAACCTCATATAAAATAATATCAACATTAAAGAATGGCGTTGTAATAAGTGATACACCTTTTATAGTAAGTTCAACTGGAGTTGTGACGACACTTAGAGGATTACTATCAGATTATGTAGAAAATTTATCAAACTTTGTAGATACAGTTTTTAAAGTTACACTAAAAGCAACAAACAGATGGTGGAATGGAAGTTTTAATGAAAGTTATAATGAAAGTAATGAAGTATCATTTGATATAAATATTAGTAATTCAATTGATAATGTCCCACTTTTAAATCAAACAGTAAGTTCTGAAGTTTTTGAAGACTTAGCCTTAAATAGCTTGATATATGATGCTGACACAAACGGTACGAATTTTGATGAAAATAATGTAACTTCTTTTAGTATATCTTCTGGAAATTCAGCTGGAAAATTTGACATCAATACTACAACCGGTGAGATAAAACTTGTCGGAGTATTAGATTGGGAAGCTTTGCCACAAAATCAAAAAAAATATACACTAGGGATTAAAGCAACTAATTCTTTTGGGACAAGTAGTGAGCAAAGCTTAATAATTGATGTAAAAAATGTTATTGAAAAAATACCAAGTTTTATTGCGCCAACAATGTTAAATTTGCATGAAAATACTGATATCGGTCAAGTTGTTGGCTTAATTGAGATAAATAGCACACAACTTGATGAGCAAACTATCAATACATTAAACATATCTCCTTTAACAAATGGTGGTAAATTTGATTTGAATGAGAAAATAGCGTCAAATGGACTTAAATTTTGGGAAATTAAAGTTGCATCAAATTTAGATTTTGAAACAAATGCGACTTACAATTTGGAGATAAATGGAACAAATGATAAAGGTGTTAAAACACATAATATCGCCGTAAATGTACTTGATGACATTGAAAAAGAACTTCCGCTTTTGGTTGTTGCTATTGAATATAATGATATAAATCTCACTTCAACATTAACCAATATTGAAAATCTAATATTTACAGATGGTACTGCAAATAGTAAAAATCTTAAAAACTACTTTGCAAGAGTTTCAAAAGATAAATTTTATTTTTCACCTGCATTTGAAACTTATGATCTAAATACAAATGGGATTATAAAAGTAAAATTAAATAAAGATCACCCACTTGATGGTGCAACAGCTTTGGAAAATGATATAAAATCAGCCATCACAATTGCTTCCAATGATATCGATTTTGCTTTATACGACACGAAAAAAATAGATGGAAATATTTCCTCAGATGAGCTTCAAATTCTTTTTGTAGTTGCTGGTGGTGAAAGAACATATAATGATGAAAACAAAAGTATTTTGGCAAAAAGTTCATCATTTAGCTCTCCTGTACAAGAAGATGGTGTGAAAATTGCTTATACAGCTGGCGGAGGAAATTACTCTGTTGTTGGTGAATTACACAATGGACAACTCCAGACTATTGGACTTTTATCAAAAATACTATCTCAAAGTGCATTGAAATTTAAAAAAGAAAATGATAGTTTCGTATTTGGAGATTTTGACATTATGGGTAGTGGATATAACGGTATTGACGGGAATGAAACAGCTGGAGCGACACCAGTTCAACCATCTGTTTATAATAAAATTATTCAAGGGTGGACAACCCCGATTACTCTCAAGAAAGATACAGCTTATAGTGATTTAGTTTTTAATTATGCGAATAGTTTTATCTCATACAATACATACAAAATAGAAGATTCGATTGATCCAAATATATATTATTTACTTGAATACAGAGATAGTTCACCAATAAGTACAACAACAAATTACTATGATAATGGACTTTATAAAATAAATAGTTCTATCTTTAATGGTGGTTTAATGGTTTGGAAAGTTGACAACAACATCAATGCAACAAAAACTTTGGAAGCATTAAGTATAGATAACAATGATAAAATTTTTAGACCATCAAATGATTCAGGGGATTTATTTGTTAATAATGGCTTTGAATTTATAAATACAAGTACAGATGAGATAAATGCAAATAGTCACACTTATACCATAGGGATAAAAACAAAATGAAGCACAAGAATTTAATTTTTTTATCAATATACCTTTTTTTACAATCTTTTTTATTTGGATTTGGTGAAGTGGTTGTTGATGGCAGTACCAAAACAGGATATCTGCTTGGAGGGAAAACTTCTGGTGTTGATTATAGCTGTAATAATGAAAGCCTAAACAAAACAGATATAAATGGAACGTTTTATTATAAAAATGATTGCAATATTACATTTTCTCTAAACAATCAAGTAATTTTAGGCTCAATAAAAGCAAATAAAATTCCAGCTGATTACAAACTTTATCTAACAGATTTTGTAGGTGATAATAGACTCGATACAGCCAACCAGTATGTAACAAATCTTGCAAGCGTTTTGCAATCACTTGATAGAGACAGGGATGATTTAAACAGAAGCACAAAACTAAATGGCATAGAGATAAATAGCTCAGATATAAATTATGGAACGATTAATATTGGTGATTTTACATCATCGGATACACTTGAAAATGATATTTTAAAACAACAATATCCAAATAGAAGTTTAATATCAGATGATTGTGCAATGGAGTATGTTGAAGAAATTTTAAGAGAAGATGGTTTTTATGTTGATAACTTCCCACCTTGTAAGCCAATTTTGGTTTATCCAGATGAAATTAACGCCACTTCAAATAATATTACATATATCGATTTAATTGGAGAAAAAAATAGCAAAATCTTTTTAAATGGGATTGATACAAATAAAACCATAAATAGATATGGCAAATACTATGAATTTCCACTTCAAGCGACACTAAGACGAAATACTTTCAATACATACAATATTACATTAGTTGATAACACTGGAAAATCATCTGAGCCTTTAGTGTTAAGAATTTTTAACGATACAGATCAGCCTTTTATTGTAGATGAAAATATTACAATGTCTAAAGCTTCAAGTTTTTCTTTTACAACAATTGACGATTCATTGCAAAATGGATTATCTGTAAAATATGAAATTTTTGGCGGGATTGATAGTGATAAATTTAAAATAAATAACCAAAACAAATTAGAGTTTATTGGCAATTTTATTGGTGCTTTTAATATTACAATAAAAGTGATAGACAAAGCAAACCACTATGATACTAAAAATATCATAGTTAATGTTGTAAATTAAAGGCTATTTTGTTGAGCTATAAATCTCAGCTAATGCTGTATAAACAGCGTCTAGTGTAATATTTGGAATTGTTTCAAGAACTTTCATCATAACAACATTATCCTCTTCTTTTATCCCATCAAATTGCCAAACTTTTTTATAAGTTCCCTCTTTGTATCCATTGTCTTGTCTAAATTTATTAAGACAATTTTTTCCAATATAAACTTTTTGTAGAGCTGAAAATGATAATCCAGCAATTTTACAAGTTCTAAAAAACTGGTCTATAAAAATCTCAATCGCTCCATTTGTTGTCGTATTCCCCGTTTGTATAGCAAGTGAGATATATGATAGTTTTTCAGCCTCTTTTACCAATAATTTAATATCAACATTTTCGGTTTTAATAGCTTCATAAATACAATGCGTATTAACAAGCGCAACAGCTTTTGGTATATTTGTCTCTTGTAATATATAGCTCATTAAAAAATGCCAAATATCAACTAGTTCAATATGTATATTTTCTAAATCTGGATTTGAAGCAATATTTTTCCAATGTTTCCAAGGGGTTGACTCAATAAGCTCCCCTACTTCCATATGGATACATCTAAGCCAATTTATCTCTTTTCCAAATTTATTAATACCAAGTTCCCAATTGGCTCCATTTGTTTCATCATTTAGCTTTTTTTGTAACAAAAACATCTCTTCCAATTTTGATGGAAAACTTGATGATTCTTCAAGTAATTTTGCTAGTGGTAAACAATTTTCAACCATATTATCCAACACTTTATCTTCTTTTGGTATATACTGCATCTCTCTCTTCTTTTTTGATTTATTTTTTATTTTTAAAAGAATTAATATTAGCTAATTTTTACTTTAAATATCTACACTGCATTTGATAGCTTTTGATAGTGATAAAATATCGACATTTTCTAAGCTAACCCCAGTTGGAACCCCCTGAGCTATTTTGGTAAATTTGATATTAAACTCTTTTAATCTATCTTCGATATACAAAATAAAAGCATCATTTGCCAAACTTGGTGTTATTGCAAACAATATATTTATTGTTTTGTTGCTTTTTATAATTAGTTTTAATCTATCAAGATTCTCCTCATCAAGATGCTCTAGTACAAAATATAATCCATTGTATTGTTTTGAATCTTCAATATTAAAAATATCTTTCGCTGATTGAACAATGCATAGTTTATCTTTAGCTCTATCTTCATCAAGACAAATATCACAAATTTCATGTTCACTCATTGAGTTACAAACAGTACATTTTTGTATTGAGGTGATTGCATTTTCAATACTATGAGCCAATTTTAAGCCACTATATGAGTTTTCATAAACTATGTGATATGCAAGGCGAAGAGCAGATTTTTTCCCAATCGATGGGAGATTTTCAAAACTTTCTACTAGATTATAAAACTTATCAAGACCTTTTTTAGACAAACTATGCTCCATATTATTTTAAAAATTATAAGCGTGACTATAACAAAAAGTAGATAAAATCGCGACTTATTAAAAAATACAATCAAGGAGTAAACAAATATGATAAATATGTGTTATTACGAAATATTACAAGTATCAAAAAATTCAGATAAAAGTGAAATAAAAAAAGCATATAGACAAATGGCTATGAAATACCATCCAGATAAGAATCCAGGAGATAAAGAGGCTGAGGAGAATTTTAAAGCTGTAAATGAAGCTTATCAAGTTCTAAGCGATGATGAAAAAAAAGCAATTTATGATAGATATGGTAAGGCTGGACTGGAAGGTAATAGTGGAGGAAGAAACTCTGGATTTGGCGGTTTTGAAGATTTAAGCTCAATTTTTGAAGGTATGTTTGGCGGAAGTGGCGGACGAAGAAGAGCTCAAAAACAATATAAATTCAATATTGATACGGAGATTAAAATTGTTTTAGATTTTAATGAAGCGGTATTCGGGGTTAAAAAAGATATTAAATATAAATACAAAAAAAGTTGTGATTCATGTAAGGCAACTGGCGCTAAAGATGGGAAATTAAATACATGTAAAACATGTAATGGTCAAGGTCAAGTCCATATGAGACAAGGATTCATGACATTTGCACAAACTTGCCCAACTTGTAGTGGAAGTGGACAATCAGTATCAGCGCATTGTTCAAAATGTAGTGGCAAAGGATATGATGAGATAAGTGATAGTTTTGAAGTTACAATTCCTGAGGGGATAAATACAGGCAACAGAATGAGAATTAGTGGAAGGGGAAATATCTATCCAGATGGCACAAGAGGTGATTTATATATAAATATTCAAGTAAAAGAAGATGGAAATTTTATAAGACATGATGATGATATTTATATAGAAATGCCAATATTCTTTACGCAAATTGCACTTGGGACAACAATGCAAATACCAGGAATTAGAGGTGAGCTTGAACTAGTTGTTCCAAAAGGGACAAAAGATAAAGACCAAATTAAATTTAGAGGAAAAGGTTGTAAAAATGTAAATGGGAGGGGTTATGGAGATTTTATTGTTCAAATAAAAATACAATACCCAACTGAACTTAATAGTGAACAAATTGAACTTTTAACAAAATTACAAAGTAGTTTTGGCGTTGAAAGCACACCACATGAAGATATGTTTACAAGTATGTTTGGCAAAGTTAAGAAATGGTTTGAATAGTGGGAAATTTAACTATAAAATCAAAACCAATGGGCGATTATGGGACTAACTGTTACATTGTTGATATTAATGGCAAGCAAATAATCATAGATCCAGGTGTTGGCGCATTTGATTGGATTGTTACAAATGCAAAATCTCCAATTGCAATTTTAAATACACATGGACACTTTGATCATATATGGAGTAACGATAAAGTCTCAAAACATTTTAAAATTCCAATTTATTGCCCAAAAGATGATGTTTTTATGTTAAAAAATGATCCATTTGGTAAAAATGTACCAAAAAGTACAGCTGATTTTGAAATTAAACCAGATGGTATGATTGAATTGTTGGGAAAAAAAATAATTTTTCACCATTTTGCTGGACATACGCCAGGGTGTAGCGCTATTGAAATTGATGAACATCTATTTAGTGGTGATTTTATTTTTCAAGGTTCAATAGGAAGAGTTGACTTTCCTTTTTCAGATAAAGATAAGATGAAAAAAAGTTTACAAAAAGTCTTGAATATTAAAAAAAATTATATTATCTATCCAGGTCATGGAGCCAAAACAACCCTTGAAAATGAAAGGAATTCGCTAAAAGCTTGGCTTAACTATTTATAAGTTAAAATAAATTTTAAAAAAAATATTAGGTATAAATATGAAAAATAAAATTGCAACAAGGTTGATTTTACTTATGTTTGTTTTTGGATTCGCCCTTATAGGTTTTCTAACATACAATACAAGAATTGATGCAATAAATAGTGGACTTAAAAAAGCTGATGCTATAGCCGAAGTTGTCAAAAGCGGACTTACTGCGCACATGATTAACGGCAATATGAACCAACAAGGTGTATTTCTAACATCTATTGAAAAAACCAAGAATATAGATACTATTAGAATTATTAGAGGTGAAAATGTTGTTAAACAATATGGAAAATCATTTGATTTGGTTGCACCAAGGGATCAAATTGATGACCGTGTAATTAAAACAGGAAAATCTGAATATACACTTGATGAGACAATGTCAACAGCAACACTGAGGGTTACAATCCCTTACAAAGCAACTGACGGTTCTGATATTAATTGTTTATCCTGTCATGATGTAAAATACAATGATACTTTAGGTGCAGTAACTATTGTTCTTGATGTTACAGACTTTAAGGATAATGGTGTAAAACACTCATTAATAGTTATTTTACTAACTATCTTAGCAACAATTAGTGTTGTAATATTTATAAATATTTTGATAAATCCGTATATTGAAACACTTGAAATAATAAAGCACAGAATTAATTCAGCTTCAAATGGTGTTTTTAAGAATATAGAATTAAGAAATGGAAAAAGATACCCTAGTGAAACAAAAGAGTTAATTGAAAAGTATAATATATTAACAGATAGCTTAATGAATACTTTTTTAGATATTGACAATAAACTCAAGATATTTGTTGGTCAATCAGGCGATTCAACAATTATACAAAATCCTCTTCAAGAAGCAAATAACATCATAAATAATCTTTCATATATTTATCAATTTAAAAAACAAATTCAATTAGATAAAACAAAAATTGAAACTTATCGAAGGTTGTGTGAAATTTTTGAAAATAAATTTAAAATTACTAATTTAAATATTGTTGAAATTACAAATAATACAATCGCAGAAAAAGTATATAAAATAGGAAATTTGGATTTTTGTACCAAAACAATTTTAAATGATCCAAGTGAATGTAGAGTATCAAGACATGCAAATAGTGTTTCATCAGTTGATTTTCAAAAAGCTTGCCCATGTTTTGAGAGTGATGAATATTTTTATTTTTGTATAGATGTTGAGATAGGACAAAGTTCTAAAATTATTTTTAATTTTATTTTCCACTCAAAAGATGAATTAACTGAATTTAAGAAGAATCAACTATTTATAGAAAGTTACATCAAAGAAGTAGCACCAGAAATTGAAACAAAAAGACTTTTAAAAGCACTAGAGGATTCGGCACTAAAAGATGGCTTAACTGGGCTTTACAACAGAAGATTTTTAGATGAACATCTTAAAAAATTGCTTCCTCAGGTTAAAAGAGAGGAGATCAATATTGGTGTTTTAATGCTTGATATGGATCACTTTAAAGCTGTTAATGATGAGTATGGACACGACATAGGGGATAAAGTTTTAGTTGAATTTGCAAAAACAATTCAAGAGAACATTAGAGATTCTGATATTGCCGTTAGATTTGGTGGTGAAGAGTTTATTGTATTGCTAGTTGGTGTTAAAAATGAACAAGATGCAATGGATGTAGCAAATAAATTAAGGGAAAAAGTTTCACAAAACGAAATTGATGTATACGCAGGAAGCACAATGAAAAAAACAATTAGTGTCGGCGTATCAATGTTCCCTCAAGATTCTAATTCATTTACAAAGATTATGAAATTTGCAGATTTGGCACTTTATGAAGCTAAAACATCTGGAAGAAATCAAGTAAGAAGATATCAAGAAAATCCTATTGATTCGTTAGAGTTATTTTAAAAAATTAAATAAAGAGTTTTTTTAACTCTTTTTCGATTTTAGTTTTTGTGATGTCATCTAAATTCATTTTATGTAGTATTTTTTTGGATTTTTCTTCAATTGTAAAGCCAAATTTTGCCAGCAACCTCACTGCTCTTAAAAATCTAAAATTATCTTCACTAAAACTTTCATAATTGACAATTCTAAGTACTTTATCCTCTATATCACTAAAACCGTTACAATAGTCGTAAAGCTTATTATCAAAAATATTATACATCAGTGCATTACAAGTAAAATCCCTCCTTTTAACAGCTTCTTGTGGATTGTTTGTATATTCCATTTTAAATCCGTGGTAACCTTTTCCAGATTTTGATTCAAGCCTTGGAAGAGAGATATCAATCTCATCAAAATTGTAAACAAAAAAATCTTTTGATAAAGTTGTTGCACCTAATTTTTCCATTAATTCTTCAAATAGAGCTACTTCAATATCATAAACTTCCAAATCAATATCACCACTTTGAAGTGATAAAATTTGATTCCGCAAAAATCCGCCAACAATAAATATATTTTGTGTATATTGTGAAAAAAAGGTTTTTAGGTAGTCGATTTTTAGTTGTTCTGATGTGTTGAGGAAAAGTGAAAATGGAACTATAAAATTCTCATTTTTCACTTTTTTATTTCTATTAAATGTTTGAAGCGATAATGTCGCCCATTTTTGATGTGTTTACAACTTCAACTGCACCAAATGCGGCTAAATCTTTTGTTCTAAATCCATCTTTCATAGCTTTTTTAATAGCATTATCGATTGCATCTGCTGCTTTAATTTCATTTAAAGAGTATCTAAGCATCATGCTAGCACTTGAAATAGTAGCTATTGGATTTGCAATTCCCATCCCTGCGATATCAGGAGCTGAACCATGAATTGGCTCATAAACAGCTGTTTTTTCTCCAGTTGAAGCAGATGGTAAAAGACCAATACTTCCACTAAGCATAGAGGCTTCGTCACTTAAAATATCACCAAAAATATTTCCAGTAAGCATAACATCAAATTGTCTTGGATTTGCAATAAGTTGCATAGCAGCGTTATCAACATACATATGTGTGAGTTCAACATCAGGGTACTGGGCTCCAATTCTAATTACAGTATCTCTCCAAAGTTGACTAACATCAAGAACATTTGCTTTATCTATGCTACAAACTTTTTTTCCTCTTTTAAGGGCAAGTTTAAAAGCAACATGAGCAATTCTTTCAATCTCAGGAACAGTATAAACCATGGTATTCCACCCTTTGAATTCATCTTTCCCTTTAGGTTCACCAAAATAAATACCACCAATAAGTTCCCTTACAACCATAATATCAACACCTTGTATTACTGATGGTTTTAAACTGCTAGCATCTACTAGTTCATCATACACCATTGCTGGTCTAAGATTTGCAAAAACTCCCATCTCTTTTCTAAATCTTAAAAGTCCAGATTCAGGTCTAAGTTCACGAGGCAGATTGTCCCATTTTGCTCCACCAATGGCTCCAAATAAACAAGCATCGCTAGCCAAAACACCATCAATAGTCTCTTGAGGAAGTGGATTTCCGCATGCATCAATAGCACAACCACCCATTAAATATTCATTGTATGAAAAATTTATATCAAACTTTTTCCCAACAACATTTAACACTTTTATCGCCTCATCAACAATTTCAGGACCAATTCCATCACCTTTGATTATTGAGATGTTATAGTTTGCCATGTGCTTCCTTTTTCGCATAATTCATCAAGCCACCATCAGCCAAAAGCTCTTGCATAAATGGTGGAATTGGTGTGAAATTGTATGTTTTTTGTGTATCTATATTTTCTATTGTTCCATTATTTAAATCGATAGAGATAAGTTCACCCTCTTTTATTTCTAAACTCATCGGTAATTCAAAGATTGGAAGCCCCATATTAAAAGCATTTCTATAAAAAATTCTTGCAAATGATGGCGCAACAATAGCAGCAATTCCAGCAGCTTTAAGTGCGATTGGAGCATGTTCTCTACTACTTCCGCAACCAAAATTTTCCCCTGCAACTATAATATCCCCTGCTCGCACCTTTGAAGCAAATGAGGGATCTGCATCTTCCATTACAAATTTTGCTAAGTGGTGCGGATCACTGCTATTTAAATATCTTGCAGCAATTATTAAATCTGTATCAATATTGCTACCAAAATTCCAAACTTTTCCTGTAATTTTATTCATCGTTTTATTATCCTTAAAAACTAAATTTTCGGGGATTATAACCAATAGTTGATAAAAAAATAATATTTATATGTAAAACTGTAAGTAAGTTTGGGTATAATCCACGACTTATTTTAAAGCACATAAAGGTTACAAAATGGCAGTAAAAGATATCAATAAATCTATTGAAAAAATCATAAAAGAGAACAAAGACGACATATTAACCTATGAAAGTTTAATAAAAATATTTCCAAAAGCACCGACAGCTATTTTGGTAAAAAAAATATTAGCACAAGCTCAACTATTTAATACAACTTTAATTAGCTCAAAAGAGTTAGCAAAAAGATTGAATAAAAAAGAAGCTAAAAGAAAAATTGATGCAAGAGAGAAGTTAAAAAATGCAGCCGATGGGGAGCATTTTGACCTTCAAAAAGACAAAGAACAACTAGAGTGGAGTAGAAGTGACTCACCTGTTAGGATGTATCTAAGGGAGATGGGGAAAGTAAATCTTTTAACAAAAGAGGAAGAAGTTGATATTAGTAAAAGTATGGAGCAAGGGGAAGACGCGATTTTAGATGCGATTTGTTCTGTCCCTTACTTGATCGATTTTATTTTAGAGTACAAAGAGCCACTTGTAAATCGTGAAAGAAAAGTAAAAGAGTTATTTAAAAGCTTTGATGACGAGGAAGAAGAAGGTGGCGAAGATGATTTAGATGAAGATTTGGATTTAATCGACGAAGAGGTAGTTGAAGAGATTGAAGATACCGATGAAGAGAAAAAAGAGAAAAAAAACAAAAAACTAGATAAAAGAGCTGAAAAAATTGTTGAAGCTTTTAAAGAGTTGGAAAAAGCTAAAAAAGAGTGGATGAAATTTATCTCTAAAGAGGAAGCTAAAGGTGATGACGAGATTGAGATGATGGTTTTTGATTTGGCTATTGCATTCAAAAAACGAACTTTAAAAGATGCGTTAGTTGACCTTGGACCTACAAGTAAACTTATTACTGAAATTGTAAAAGCTATGGAAACTACACTTCAAAGTGATGTTGGTTTTGATAGTGAACTTAAAAGACTAGAATACAAACTTCCACTATTCAATGAAACTTTACAAGAGAATCACCAAAAATTATTATCAAATATTTTAAATCTTACAAAAGTTGATATTATAAATCTAGTACCAGAAGCTACAATGGTTGGTACATATATGGAGATAAAAAAACTTTTCCAAACAAGAGAAGCTAGTAAAGGTGGATTTGATCTTGAAGAGGAAGAGCTTAAAGATATCTTGGAGCAAATTAAACTAGGTAAAAAGATAACTGATGAAGCTAAAACAAGAATGGCAAAATCAAATCTTAGACTTGTTGTTTCAATTGCAAAAAGATATACAAATAGAGGTCTACCATTCCTTGACCTTATTCAAGAGGGAAATATTGGGCTAATGAAAGCTGTTGATAAATTTGAATACAAAAAAGGGTATAAATTCTCAACTTATGCCACCTGGTGGATCAGACAAGCTATTTCAAGAGCTATTGCAGATCAAGCAAGAACAATTAGAATCCCAATCCATATGATTGAAACAATCAATAGAATAAATAAAATCATAAGAAATGGTATCCAAGAAAATGGTAAAGAGCCTTCAGTTGAAAAAATCGCTAAAGAGGTTGGACTTACAGTTGATAAAGTTAAACAAGTTATAAAAATCACAAAAGAGCCAGTTTCACTTGATGCTCCTATTGGAACTGAAGATGATGGGAAATTTGGTGATTTTGTAGCTGATGTTAATGCTCCAACACCTATGGATGATATTATGAAAGATGATTTAAAAGCTCAAATTGATCAAATTTTAGGACAACTAAACGAAAGAGAACAAGCTGTAATTAGAATGAGGTTTGGACTACTTGAAGATGAGAGTGATAGGACTTTAGAGGAGATTGGAAATGAACTTAGTGTTACAAGGGAAAGAGTAAGACAAATTGAAAGTTCAGCTATCAAAAAACTAAAACATCCAAATGTTGGAAGAAATCTTAAAAACTATGTAGAGAGCTAATTTTAGCCTCTTTGCATAACTGCTAAAATATATATTAAATCAAAATACTATTTTTTATACTACCTTTTCAAACAAACTTTCATAACATTTTTTAAGATATAATCCACCCTTAAAAAAATACAAAAACAAAATTAAGGATTTTTATGTTCAAACAAGTTTTACCACTTAGTCTTATCGTTTCACTCCGTTTTTTCGGACTTTTTATCGTTTTACCAGTAATTTCTGTTTACACACTTAGTCTCCCTGGAGCAACTCCACAAATTGTTGGGATTGTTGTTGGTGGGTACGCTATTACACAAATGATTTTTCAAGTTCCATTTGGCGCTATGAGTGATATTTTAGGGAGAAAAGGGACAATTATCACTGGTCTTTTGATTTTCGCTATTGGTTCAGTTTTGTGTGCTATTGCTACTGATCTACTTACACTTCTTATGGGTAGATTTTTGCAAGGTGCTGGTGCAATTGGAGCTGTTGTTACTGCAATGATTAGTGACCTTGTAAAAGAGGAACAAAGACCAAAAGCTATGGCTATTATGGGCGGTATGATTGGGATGAGTTTTGCTCTTGCTATGGGTTTTGGTCCATTGATAGCTGGATATTCAAGTGTTCAAACTTTATTTTGGATAACTGCAATTTTACCACTTATCTCAATCTATATCATTGTTAAAATGGTTCCAGATGCTCCAAAAGTAACCCACACTTACCACGGGGAAAGCAAATTTAAGTTTTTATTGAAAAATGAACTAATCTTGATGAATATCACAAACTTTTTGCAAAAAGGATTGATGACATTTGCTTTTATGATTATTCCGATAATTTTAGTAAAAAGTTTTGGTTGGGACTTATCTGATTTATGGAAAATATATGTTCCTGCTCTATTTGCTGGTATTTTTTCTATGGCACCAGCTGCTATTTTGGCAGAAAAGAAAGGTAAATTTAAAGAGGTTTTATTAGTTGGGATTTTATTTTTTATACTCTCATATTACCTAATTGGAACAGCTACAAGTGAATTAAGTTTTATCTTTGGTGTTATTGTATTTTTTATAGGATTTAATATGCACGAACCAATTATGCAATCTTTAACAACAAAATATGCAAAAGTACATGAAAAAGGGAAAGTTCTTGGTGTATTTAATACTTTTGGTTATGCTGGAACATTTATTGGTGGAATCGTAGGTGGATTTTATCTTTATGAAGTTGATGGAAGTTTTATGACAAGTCTTTATGATATCTCTATGATTATTGTTGGTGTAAGTATTATTTGGTTTTTACTAATTTTAACACTACCGAATCCAACAAAAACAAGTAATTCGTATATTGAAATATCAAATCTTGATGAGCAAAGATATACTCCACTTGATAGTGTTGTTGGGATTGACGAGTGGTATATCAACAATACGGAAAAATTATTGATCGTAAAATACAACAACACTTTAACAAACGAAGAAGCAATTAAAGAGCTAATTAATAGATAATTGCTTACAAAAGGTACAAATATGTTTGAGAGATTTTTAAGATTTTTCATCGAAAATTCAAGGATGAACTATCTACTTTTTGTACTTGTTTTTTTAGCAGGTATTTGGTCTTATACTAAAATGCCAAAAGAGGTTTTTCCATCGTTTGAGCTTGATATGATCTCAATTAGTGGAAATTATGCGGGTGCTAGTGTTGATATTTTGGACAAAATGGCAGTTGAAGAGATTGAAGACAATGTGAAATCAATCAGTGGCATTGTCTCAACTTCAACTGTTGTGAGCCCTGGAAAATTTCTTATTATTTTGGAGTTTCAAAAAGGGTTGGATAGGTATGAAATGTTAAACAAAGTTAAAGATGGTGTCTCTTTAACTTTGGGAAATCTACCAAAAGATATGGATGAGCCAATTGTTAAATTACTTGATAGAAGTAAAGAATTAATAAATATAGCTCTAACTTCAAACAATAAATCAGTTGATGAGATGAAACTATTTGCACAAAAACTTTCAAGTAAAATCTATGGAGTTGATGGGGTTAGTGAAGTTACAATATTTGGTGATAGCGATAAATTTTATGAAGTTATCTTGGATGAAGGGAAACTTCAAGCTTACAACATCAACCAAACAGAGTTATTAGACAAACTATCAACACTCTCATATATTTTTCCCCTTGGTCAAATTGAAGATAAAACAAAAAAATACTACATCTCAACAAAAAATGGTGCTAAAAATGAAGATGAGTTAAAAAATACACTAATTAAACTACAAAATACAACTGTTTATCTAAGAGATATTGCAACTGTTAAGAAAAAATATGAAGACGCTACAACACTTTACTCACTAAATGGGAAATCATCACTTTCACTTTCTGTAAAACAAAGTGATACAGCAGATGCAATGACTATTTCAAAAAAAATAAACGAACTTGTGGATAAAACAACTTTTCAAGATGTTGAGATAAGTATCACAGATGACAATTCAAAAAAAGTTTTAGATAGGCTAAATGTAGTTTCATCAAATATTTTACTTGGGATTATCCTAATTTCACTTCTTGTTGTATTGCTTATAAATTCTAGAATGACTTTGATTATAATAATAGGGATTCCAACTTCATTTGTGATTGGTGCAATTTATATGTATTTTTTTGGATACACAATCAATATTATCTCACTTATTGGTGTATTGATTGCGATTGGGATTGTTGTTGATGATGCTATTATAGTTAGTGAAAATATCCAACAACATATAGAAGCTGGAATGGAGCCAAAAGAGGCTTCAATAATTGGGGCTAAAGAGATGGGAATGCCTGTATTTATTGCTTCAATTACAACAATTTTCTCATTTTTACCACTCCTTATGATTAGTGGCTCTATGGGTGAAGTAATGAGACAAATCCCAATTGCACTATCGATTTTACTTGTAGCTTCGCTGATTGAAACTTTTGTTTTTTTACCAATTCACACTTCCCATCTTTTAAAATCAAATAGTCGCGTTACTTCATGGGATAAGGCAAATGAGATTTACAGTAAAGTTATCCACTTTTTTATCAAATGGAAAAAAAGCTTTATTGTTATTTTTATTTTATTTATACCGATTTCCACTTTTTTAATGTTACAAAATAGTAAGTTTCAGATGTTTCCACAATTTGATGCAAGCAACTTAAAAATCTCAATCAAAGCAAATGAAAACTCAACATTAGAGGAGAGTTTTAGAACTCTACAAAAAATTGAAAATGAGTTTTTAGCAAAAAAAGGGGAATTTTATATCAAACATATAGATTCAATAGCTGGTTTTAGAAAAGATAGTGCAGGAGATAGTGAACGAAATTCTTATGTTATGAGTATGACTCTTGAATTAAATGACCTAAAACCAACTAGCTTTGTTGAAACATATATAAACCCAGCTTTAAGTTTTTTCAAACGGGAAACAACTCCAACAAGGGAGAAAACATCGATTGAATTAACAAGAATTCTTACAAAATTTATAGAAGATGAAAAATTTAAAGAGAGATACAAATTAAGTGAAATATCTGTTTTGGAGCAAAAAGTTGGACCAGTTAAATCAGATATTCAAATTGGACTTGTTTCAAATAATACGGTATTGGTTGAGCAAAGTGTAGAAAAACTTACAAACGAACTCGCTAAAATAAAAGGTGTGCTAACTGTTTTAAATCCTATAAAATATGGAAATGATGAGATTAAAATTGAGATAAATAATTATGGAAAAAACTTAGGATTGAGTGAAAGTGGAGTTGGCTTATATTTAGCTAACTACTATGGAAAAAGGGCTAAAGCTACAACTTTTGATAGTGATGAGATGGTTGATATTAAAGTTGAGAGTTTAAAAAAAGATAGTATTGAGCATTTAAAAAACTTACAAATTCCACTAAATGATGGGAAAAATGTCTCACTTGGTGATGTTTGTATATTTAAAATAAATAAATCGTTAGAGCAAATAATCAAAGATAATGGTGAGCAAAATTTTTATGTCTCAGCAAATGTTGATCCAAAATTTATAACAGCTTCAGAAGTGCTGGAGAAACTAAAACCAACACTTGAACAAATTGAAAAAAGTGGAGTAAGAGTTATTAAAAAAGGGGAAGCAGAAAAAAATAAAGACCTTAAAAATGATATGTTAGCAGCATCAGCGTTGGCGCTAATCCTTATAATGTTATCTTTGCTTTATCTTTTTAACTCATTTAGAGAAACATTTATTGTGATGAGTGTGATACCTTTTTCATTTTTAGGGGTATTTATGGGGCATCAAATTATGGGATTAAACCTATCGATGCCATCACTTATTGGCGGGCTTGGACTTGCTGGGGTTGTTATAAATGATGGGATTATTATGATGGAGTATCTTAAAAAAGCAAAAAATATAGAAGATGTGTTTAAAGGTGCAATTAGAAGATTTAGACCTATTATTCTAACAACGGTTACAACTTTTGTTGGGATGTTGACTTTGATTTTGTATCCATCTGGTGAATCTGCCATTTTCCAACCAATTGCAATATCGCTAGGTTTTGGACTTGTTTGGGGAACAGTTTTAAATCTTATCTATTTGCCAGTTTTATATAGTTTAGCAAAAAGGTTGAAATAGATGATAATTGAGATATTTTTCGGGGTTGTTTTGTTGGTTTTAGTGGTTATAGTGGCTTATCAATTTAATCAAAAAAATATTTTAAAAGAAAAAATAAAAGATTATGAGATAAAAATCGCAACCCTAAACACAACGCTAGAGTTAAATGATAGAGCTACAAATGAGAAAATTTCACTTTTAAAAGATAATGAAGATAGAGTTAAAAACCAATTTAAAAATCTAGCAACAGAGATATTTGAGCAAAATAGTAAAAGATTTAGCGAACAAAACAATGAAACTTTAGGGCTAATTTTAACACCAATGAAACAGCAAATTGATGACTTTAAGAAAAAAGTTGAAGATATTTACGATAAAGAATCAAAAGATAGAGGAGTTTTACAAGCGGAATTAAAAATCCTAAAAGAGCTAAATATGAAAATTAGCAGTGATGCAATAAACCTCACAAATGCACTAAAAGGGAACAATAAACAACAAGGAATTTGGGGCGAAATGGTTTTGGAAAAAGTTCTTGAGAGTTCAGGTTTAAGGGCTGATATTGAATTTAAAAGAGAAGTTAGCCTAAAAGATGAGAACGATAAAAGCTTCCGTCCTGATGTTATTGTTTACCTTCCACAAGATAGACACATTATAATTGATGCTAAAACCTCACTTGTTGCATATAATGACTTTATTGGATGTGTTGATGATGAGATGAAAAAGATTTATCTTAAAAATCATATCGCTTCAATTAAAGAGCATATAAAATCTTTATCAAATAAAAAATACGAAAATCTAAAAGAGATAAATAGTTTGGATTTTATTTTTATGTTTATCCCAATTGAAGGTGCATTATTACTAGCTCTTGGAAATGATGGGAATCTTTACGATGAAGCATTTAAACAAAAGATAATTTTAGTTAGCCCAACTACACTTTTAGTAGCACTTAGAGCGGTTGAAAATACTTGGAGATACGAAAGACAAGCCCAAAATATTGCTGAAGTTGGGAAAAGAGCTGAGCTTTTATATGGAAAATTTGTACTGTTTACAGAAGATTTACAAAAAGTTGGCGATGGACTTAAAAAGGCAACCGAGTCATACCAAAATGCTTATGGAAAGTTAACTTCAGGTAGTGGAAATCTTATAGCTCAAGCTACTGAATTGAAAAGGGTTTCAAATATAAAACCCAAAAAAGAGTTAAATAAAGAGCTAAGTGGAGAAACCATCTTAACTCTTTAATATAATTAAACAAATCATTTTATAGAAAATAAACTAAAACGCCCAATGATCTCTTTTGTTTCTCCAAGGAATATACGGTTTTTCCCAATAGCTTGGTAGATTTCCATCAACTAAAGTTGGATAGTATTTCTCCTCGTAAGCTTTTATCTCTTCTCTGATTTTACTTACAAAGTGTTTTTGTTTTTCCAAATCTATATTAGTTTGTGGAATCTCTTTTTCAATCAACTCCTCTTCAAATTTAGCTAAATCAAAATTTTTATTTAAAAATGTTGTTATTGCTACCATATCTCGTTTAGCATTTGCAAGGCAACTAGTTGCGCCAGGGGAAGGTGTCATATTAAAAGTTATCCCATCGCCTGTACTAATAGAAACTTCACCAAGGAGAAGTTTTTTCTCTTTTTTATCCAAAACTTGAGGTCGCACACCTCCAAAAAATTTAGCATATTCAATTTGCGAAACTTGCAAAGATGGGACAATTTTTCTCACATCTTTGATAAATAATATTTTGTTGATATATGGTATTTCAAACAAAAAATTTCTAAAAATATAGTTTCTAATATCACTATCTTTAAGTAGATTAAAAAGTATCCCAATGATTGTAAAGTCGAGTCTTAAAGTTGTCCAAAAATCACCATAATTACCACCTTTATATCTTTCAAGTTTTGGCAAAACAAGTGCCGTTGGTCCAAATCTAGTTAAACCATTTTGAGCCACATCAGGGTCGCCATGAAGTGCTGCAAATGGTAATTTTGGATTTTGTACCATATAAACTTTACCATTTAATAATGTTTGTTTTGTCATATAAAAACTACCTGCGATTGGTAAACAACTATATTGGTGTCCGTAACCCATTTTGTGAGCTAAAAACAGTGAATGTGCTCCAGCATTAACAACCACATAATCACAAGTAATACTCATATCTTTTGTGGAAACTGTATAAACCCCATCATTTTTTGAAATATCTAAAACCTCTTCATTAAAGAAAATATCAACTATTTTACCCTCTTCTTTTTTTGCATTTTCAATTAAACTAATAGCCATCTTTTTATAATTTACTGTTGTCCATTCACCGATAGAACCAACCCCAACTATTGGCTCTTTTCTCTCATTTCCACTTTCATCAAAAACAAGTTTAGGCTCAATACTTTTAAGATTTTCTCTATCCCAAACTTGAAGATTTGGGAATAATTCTTTAAACTCTTCATATCTTTCAAGCATAAATTCAACTTCATTTTCACCTATCCCTAGAGCCATTTTTTGATGTGAAAACATAGCTTCATTTTGAAGATTGTGTTGTAGGCAATATTTTTCAACCATTTTTGCGGCTTGTTTTGTGATTTTTGCTTTTGTAAGTGTATAGTTTGTTTCAATATCCCCAAAATGTATCGTTTGAGAATTTGCTTTTTCTGAACTATTTAGGGTTGCAATTTCTTCATATTTTTCCAAAATGCAAATTGATTTTACATCTGTATATCTTGCCAATTCATACGCTAAAGCAGCACCTGAAATCCCAGCACCAACTATTACAACTTCATATTTTTTTTCCATATTTACACCTTATGAGTAGTTTTTTAAATTCAATGTTACTTTACATTTTAGATTTGTTCTATTGGTAACTCAATTATAAATCTAGCTCCAAATTGTTGATTTTTAACATAAATTTTCCCACCTAGACTTTCTGTGACTATTTTATGGCAAATATAAAGTCCTAGTCCAGTCCCTTGGCTTTTGTGTTTGGTTGTAAAATATGGTTCAAAAATCTTATCAATTATATTGTCACTAATTCCGCCACCGTTATCTCCAACTGAAATAATAACCTTTTCATTTTCACTATAAACTCTTACTTTTATCTCTTTATTTTCAACATCTTTTTCAATAACAACATCTTTTGCATTATTGATAAGATTTGTCAGTACTTGTGATAGTTCACCTTTTGCCATATTTTTCATATGATTTTTGCCATCTGATTCATATTTTAGATTTATAAAATGATTTTTAAGACTAGCTTCCATAATGGCTATTGTTGATTCAATTGTTTCAGGTATTGAGCATAGTTTGTTATCTTTTTCACCACTCTCTTTTATGAAATCTCTAAATGTATCGATTGTTTCTGAAAGATGTTTTGTGTGTTTTACTATCATATCGGTCATCTTCTCAATATCACCATCTTTTAAGATTCCATTTTCATGTTTCATTGATATTCCACTTGCACAAGTTGAAATTATTGATAGTGGTTGTCTCCATTGATGTGCAATATTCCCTATCATAGTCCCAAGGGATGCCATTTTTTCAGAGTAAAAAAGTTGATTTTCAATATTTTTTAATCTCGTAATATCAATAAAAGTAAAAATATTATTTCCATCTTGTAGATTATTGTGGAAATTTATCTCAATATAAAATATATGCTCATCGTTATTTAAATCAAATATTTTAACCTGCCTCTCTTGATTAGCTGGATTTTTTAGGTATTCAAACCAATTATATTCACCCATCTCTTTAGTAATATATTTTTTTCCATCTTCATAAGCAAAAAAGTCACAAATACATTTATGCTGTTTTTTAAATTCCTCTAGTGTTTTGTACCCAAAAAAATCTAGAAATGTCTGGTTTACCCTTTTAACTTCAACTCCATCTGTAATAATAATAAAGGAGTTTTGTGAGTCAATAATTTTTTGATTATTTTCTAATTCTATTTGCGCTTTCTTTTTTGACAAAAATTCACGATATACAAAAAACATAATAAATGCTAACACAATAAAAATAACAGTTATGAGCTGATCAAACTCCTCTGTTCTTTGGTTTATAAATTTATCATCTTTAGATATATTTATAGATGCTACCACTTCACCTGATAATTTATTTATAATTGGTACTACGATTACAATCTCTTGTAGGCTTTTAAAATAAGTACTAAATGGAATACCCAACTCTATTTTTTTACCCATCTCATCAAATATATCTTGATCAATTTTGTAAGTTAGATGTGACCAGCTTTTTGATTCATCTGTTTCCAATACGGAACCATCAAATAAAAAGTTGTTTAATGGACTCTCTTTGTAGTCTAGTTCCCTCTTTTTAAATAGATCTTTTTTAAAAACATTTTTACTGATTAAAAAGTTTGCATTTCTTGAGTCAAATAATTTTTTATATGACTCAATAAATGATTTGACATCAAAAGATACCTCGGCACTGCCAATATGATTGCGTTTTTCATCAAACATTGGAAAAACATATCTAAATCCATTAAAGACACGCCCCTCCTCAAAACCATAAAAATTCTTTTTTGTTCTGTTTACATATGGGACGCTATCTCTGACACCGATTAAACTATCACCAAAAAAATCTTTACTATGTAATCTCAAAAAACTTGTTGAATTTGGTAAGTGAAAGTGAAGTTGTTTTACATTGTATTTTAAAGATAGTAATTTATAGTTTTGTTCCAAATCTTTGTATAATTGATCTCTATTTCGAGCCTTAAATGACTTTATAATATTTGGTTTTGTTAAGATTTCTGCATATATAAATTCAGCAACATCTTTATTTTTTTCACTGATTGAATTATATTCAAGTATTGTTTGATTAGTAAGTGTTTGACGATAGTTTTCAGTATCGCTCCTGTATTTAACCTCTATTAGCTTATAAATACCAAATGCTAATATTATATATATCATACAAATAAAAACAAAAATTTCAATAAGATATGATTTGCCATCTAAGTTTTTAACTTCAATTGTTGTTGAAAAATATATCACTAATACTAAAACAATAATAGCAAATAAAAAATATATGTTGTAAAGATAGTTTATATAATCAATTTGTCCACTATCTATTTGATTTAATTTTTGAAATAATAATATGTGACCCAATAAATTTTCACGATTTTCGTTAATAATCTTATGGTAACTTACAACACTTTGAAGCTCGTTGTCAACAAAATAATCTTCACCTTGAATTGTTTGTAGATATTTGTAAAAATCAATATTTTGAAGATACTTTACTATGCTTGATTTTGCATTATCATTTACAACATAATAGTCGTCAATAAAAATATTCATCAAAGGCTCTGTTAACTGTTTTTTGTAAATTTTATCAGCAACTATAATAGTATCAATTTTTTTATCACTGAGATTCCTTGCGATTGAGTGAAAATGCGTAATAACTTCAACTAATCCAATAAACTCTTTTGTTTTTTTATCAAAAATAGGAACGATAGTCTTAAATGTTAAATCAAATTTTCCAACACTTATAGAACTAGAAATTTCGTGCTTTTTAAGTGCTACTTTTAAATCAATTCTACTTTTAGCGATATTGTCATTTTTTAAATCGGACCAACTTCGTTGGATTGAGATACCATTTTTATCTACAAGCTGAAACCAAACATTTTTTAAGTCTGTATTTTGAGCTAATTTTGTTGAATACTCCAAAAGTACATTTCTGTTAGTTTTTCCAGATTTTAACGCATTAATAATAGTTGAATTGTCTACTAGACCAAGCCCAATTGTTGCAGTTGCATTTTGTTTCTCTTTGATTAAAGTTGTGAGATAGACTTTAGCTTCTAGTACATGTTCACGATATACAGTTTTTTCATATGTATCAATTTCTTTATTTTTTAAATAACTAATAACACCATAAATTAATCCACTAAACAGGAGAAAAATAACTAAAAAAAGATATTTTTTTGTTAGTATGATATTTAGTCTTGAGTTATTTTTGAAAAAATTATTCATTTGTCTCATTTTGCTCTACTTGTTCACTTGATTGCTGCTCTTTATTATTTGTTGCTTCCTTAGTAATATGTTGCGTTTGTGATAAATTAACATCACCAAGTTCAATATTGCTACTTTCATCATTTTCAACTTCACCATTCGAAGCACTATCAACCTTCATAACCTCTACAAATTCAGGTATTACAATTCCTCTTTGTAGCATTATTTTATAAATCCTATTTGATTTTTTAACAACAAATTTTTGATTTCCTTTTGGATTATAGATGATAGGATTTGGCAAAACTGAAGCTAATTTTGAAGCTTCCATGGCTGTTAAATTTTTTGCACTTTTGTTAAAATAGTGTCTTGATGCCGCTTCAATTCCAAATATTCCATCACCCCATTCTGCAATATTTAGATATATCTCAATAATCCTTTTTTTTGATATATTTTTTTCTATTTTATAAGTAATTATCGCTTCTTTAATTTTTCTAATCGGATTTTTACTAGGACTTAAATACAAATTTTTAGAAAGTTGCTGGGAAACTGTACTTCCACCAAAGCCAAATTTTCCTGATTTTAGATTTTTCTCAAACGCACTTTCCAAAGCATCTGTATCAAAGCCATCATGTTTCCAAAACTTATCATCTTCACTGATTAAAACAGCTTTAATAAGATATGGTGAGATATTTTTTAACTTAACCCATTTTTGTTTTATTTTTGTATCTCTTTTTTCATCTTTCCATTCATCAATACGGTATTGCATAAAAGCAGTTGGAATTGGATTTGTTTTTTTTAATTCATTTATATCTGGATAAAACAAATATCTGCCAATATCTATAATCAAAAAAATAGCAACAATAATTAACATGTACTTAAAAACTTTCTTCACCAATTTACCTTTTTTATATATATATGATAGTATCAAAATATGGATAAAGTTAACATCAATAACTTTATAGTACAATTCCGTAAACAAAAAAATCAATCTACACAGGAACATAAATGGAATTTTTCACAAACATAAACATCATATTTTACATACTTGCGTATCTTGTTGGCTCAATTCCTTTTGGTTTGATATTGGCAAAAAAATTTGCTGGGGTTAATGTACAAGAGTCTGGAAGTAAAAGTATTGGTGCAACAAATGTCCTTCGTGTTGTAAAAGAAACAGATCCAGTTTTGGCTAAAAAATTAGGTATTGCAACTGTATTGCTCGATGCAATAAAAGGTACTGTGGTTATTGTAATTGGAATGAATTATGGCTTAAGTACTGAAACTCTTTGGGGCATTGCTGTGTTAGCTGTTCTTGGTCATTGTTATAGTATCTACCTTGGCTTTGAAGGTGGGAAAGGTGTTGCTACTGGACTTGGTGTTTTCATTGTACTTATCCCAATTCCAACTATTATTGGCGCTATTATTTGGGGATTTTGTGCAAAGGTATTAAAAATTTCATCATTGTCATCTTTGCTTGGACTTGCTGGAGTTGTACTAGCAACAATTATTTTAGAAAATGGTGTTGGTGTAAATTCTAATGCACCTGTGTACTTTATTACTTTTATAATTTTTTATAAGCACATTCCAAATATAGTAAGACTATTTAATGGAAATGAAAAAAAAGTTGCTTAGCTCTTTTTTATTTTATGTTAAAAATTAATATAGAAAATCTTAATTTCAGTTGCATTATTGGAATTTTAGATTTTGAAAGATTAAATGAACAAAAAGTTATTGTCAATTTATCATTTAAATACGATTTTGAAGGAGAAAAAGATATTTTTATCGATTATTCTGAAGTCGCTTTATTTGTTGAAAATAGTATGATAAAAGAGCAATTCAAACTGATAGAAGATGCTATTTTGTATTTAAAAAATCATCTAAAAAGCAAATACAAAATTAAAAAACTAAAAATCAAAATCTCAAAACCAGATATTATGAAAAACTGTATAGTTAGCGTTGGAAACTAAAGAAAACTATATCCGAAAAAGAGTTTTGGCATTTGATGTACTAAGCTCCTCGATTTTCTCCACATCCATATCCAAAACTTCACCCATTTTTAAAGCTACATATTTTGTATAAATCGGCTCATTTCTTTTCCCCCTAAAAGGCTCAGGTGTAAGATATGGGGCATCTGTTTCTATAAGCAATTTATCTTTTGGAATTTTTACTAAAACATTTATAAGTTTTTTGGCATTTTTAAAGGTTAAAACTCCGCCAATTCCAAAATAAAATCCGTGATCTGATAAGGATAAAAGCTGATCATCAGCATTAAAACAATGTAAGACACCACCAACTTCACCTGCATTTTGTTTTAATAAAATCTCTTTACTATCACTTGAAGCATCTCTAATATGGATAATAAGTGGTTTTTTGTATTTTTTTGCTAAATTTATTTGGGCCACAAATATCTCTTTTTGTAGCTTTATGTTTTCTTTTTTTTCAACTTCATCTTCTGGAAGCCTATAATAATCCAAGCCACATTCACCAACAGCAACACATTTTGGATGATTTATATACTGAACCAAAATATCCTCATTGTACCCGTCAAGATTATAAGGATGAATACCAACACTAAAATAAATTTGTGGATATTTTTCAGATATTAAAATAGCTTTTTGAAGGTCATTGATGTCAGCAGCTGGGATAATAATTGCACCTATCCCAGATTCTAAAGAGGAGTTTATAACTTTATCTAAGTCATCATCAAACGCTAAAGCATCGAGATGACAGTGTGTATCTATAATAATAGTAAATTCCTAAAGTGACATTCTTGTTTGGATAGTTTTTAAAAGTTCTGGTAGCTCCATAAGACTTTCCCTAACTATCCAAGCTGTAATTCCAAAATTTTTAAAAGCATCAAAGTCACTAGGGTCATCAATTATTGCAACTGAAGTATAGTTTTCTTTGCAAATTAGGAGTTTTTTCTCTTCATAATCAAAAATTGAATTAATATCTATGATTACAACATCAACATCATCACCACAATTATTTTCAACAAAACAGACATTAAAACCTTGTGTGTATTTTTCATTCAATTCTTCAAAACTAACTATCTTCATATTTCTTCCTTTTTGTTATCTTATAAAATATTTTTTATTATACATTTTTTAGTTTAAACTTATTCAATTTGAGCTAATTTATTAGAGATATATCTTTTAACTGTTTGATAATCGGAAGTCTCTTTGAAATCATCAAAATAAGCACCACTTGCATTTGGATGTCCTCCACCATTTGCTAGTTTTTGTGCCATCAACGAAACATCCACTTTCCCTGATGCCCTAAAACCTGCATTACCTTTTTTGTTGATATTTATAAAAAAATCAAAATCTGGATTCTCTTTTAAAAATGTATTTGCTGGAATTGAAATACTGAAAAGATTAAATGTCAATAAACCCTTGTGACCTTTATAGTAAACACACAAATCATCTTTTTTATGCTTCATAAGATATACAAGATATTGAGCTGATAGATTATCTATTGTGTTGTTTTCATCATCTAACATTAGATACTCTTTTTTTAATTTATGTATAGCATCATCAAGTTCAATATGTCCATTTTGTTTATTTATGTATTGCATAGACTTTTCAAGTAAGTATAGTCTAAAATCACGATTTTCATCAGGAAACATAGTTGAATTTATCTCACTTGCATTTGATACAAGTCTCATAGTGACTTTTCCAAATTCAAAATATTGATCAAACTCCTCCCAAATATCAACATCATTGATAGCCTCTATTAAAAGTTTAAAGTCATCACTGCAAAGCGCATCAAATTCTGGATAATTTTCCATAAAATAATCAAATACAATCTTGGTTGCACATCGCTTGACATCCAAAAAATACCAATCATACTTTAAAGCACTAGGTTCACCAGTTGCATGATGGTCAAGTAATTGGAGTTTAATTTTTACTCCATCATCTTGCAACTCTTTTATTGATTTTGTAAGGCTTTTCGATTCATCAAGTGTAAGGTTTAAATCGCTTATTATAAAAAATATCTCTTCATACTTATTTAAAAATATAATCTCTTTTATATTTTGAAGTATTGTTGCTATTGTGCTTTTTACTTCTGAACCATAGTTTGCATTGTAAAATTTTCCATTCGGGTAGATTTTTTTAGAAACTAATTGGCAACCATAACCATCTAAGTCTGTGTGAGACATATGAAAAAATCTCATTGCATAATATCCTTTAATGTAATATTGTCTAAAAAATTATCAATTTTTTGTTGAAGCGCATTAAGTGTTGACCACAAGTGACAACTATTGGCCCTATTTCCTGGGCAACTATCAAGCGATGGACTGCATTCAAAAACAGTTGGTATTTTATCTTCTGAAATTGTTGTAATTTGTAATAATGTCAGATTTTCAGGAAGAACATTTAATAAAAAGCCACCGTTAACACCCTTGTAAGATATTAAAATGTCACTTTTGGAAAAAGTTTGCAAGATTTTTGCTAGATAAGGTTTTGGAATGTTAAGCTCTTTTGAGAGAACATCAACATTTTTTGCCGTAGTACTTTTTGCGATTGCAACAAGCGATAAAATCGCGTATTCGGTTTTTTTGGTTAATAACATAAGTAGGAGTGTATCTAAATTTTTTTAATCATCACTAAAATTGAATGAGTAGTAAAAAATAAATTCTTTCTCATTATATATTAAGATACATAGCGGTACAGTTCTTGAATATCGTTATATAGATAAATTTATAAGGAGATTTTGTGAAATTTGTATCGGCACTCACCCTCATCGATGGGGAAAATTCATTTCTTTTGGAAAAAAGAATAGCACTCTTAAAAGCAATAGAGGAAGCAGGAAGTATCAATAAAGCTGCATCATTGGTTCCTATGAGTTACAAAACTGCTTGGGATGCGATAGATACTATGAATAATCTTTGTCCATTTCCTGTTGTAAGTAAAGAGACTGGGGGGAAAAATGGTGGCGGGACACTTCTGACCTCATATGGGAAAAATTTAATTCAAACATATGAAGTGATACAAAAAGAGCATCAGAAATTTTTAGAAAATTTGTCTCAAATTACCGATTTTAATGACGGTAGTTTGAAATTATTCAGGAGGTTTGCAATGCAAATAAGTGCGAGAAATCAGCTTTTTGGGAAGATAGAATTAATTGAGTGCGGAAAAGTAAATGCAAGTATTTACCTAAAACTTAAAAGTGGCTACACAATGGTAAGTGTCATCACAAATGGAGCAGTGGAAAACCTAAACTTGAAAATTGGCGATGATGTGGTTGCTATATTCAAATCAAGTGCAGTACTCCTTACAACTGATATGAGTTTAAATATCAGTGCTAGAAATAAACTAGGTGGTGTGATAGAAACTATCAATTTTGGGGAAGTCAATAGTGAAGTAGTTGTGAATATTGGTGGGGATTTGATAGCTTCAGTGATAACCAAAAATGCAACTGGAAATCTTGATTTGAAAATCGGTGACAGGGTAACTGCTATAATAAAATCAAGTGATGTGATGATTGGGAAATAAATTGAGAATTAAAAGTTAAGAATTAAAAAAGGATAAAAAATGAGAAAATTATTAAGTACAACACTTTTGGTGTTAGGTTTGATTGTGAATTTATGGGCAGAGAAGATAGATGTTTTTGTGGCAGCAAGTGCAAAATTAGCGATGAGTGAAGTAGCAAAAGAGTTTAAAAAAGCAAATCCAAATGATGAAGTAGTGCTCTCTTTTGGAGCAAGTGGAAAAGCATATGCACAGTTTTCAAATGGATTTAAATATGATATTTTTATGTCAGCTGATAGTACATATCCAGCTAAAATATTTAGTGATGGTGGAGCGATTAGTAAGCCTGAAATATATGCACTTGGTTTGGTTGCACTTTATAGTAACAACAAAGAACTTATCAAACTAGGAATGAATGCACTTAAAAGCGATAAAGTAAAGCATATCTCAATAGCAAATCCAAAAGTTGCTCCTTATGGTGTTGCAGCAATGGAAATTTTAACAAACTATGGACTAAAAGATACAGTAGCTTCTAAAATAGTTATGGGTGATAATATAGCTCAAAGTGTACAATTTGTGGATTCAGGAGCTGCTGATATTGGACTCGTTGCTTATTCGCTTTTAAAAGAAACCGAGCCAAAAGGGGAATATTTAGTAATTGATAAATCAAAATATACTCCACTTGCACAGGCGTTTGTTTTAACGAAATATGCAAAAGATAAACCATCGGCTTCAAAATTTGCCTCTTTTATCGTTTCAAAACAAGCTAAAGCTATATTTAAAGAATATGGATTTGAGACAAAATGAATCAACTTAGAGGAACTATCAAAAATATCAAAAGTATTGATGGAATTACCCATATTTATGTAGAGGTTGGGGATAAAATCTTAAGTTCCCTTATTTTAAGTAGGGAAGCAGAGTATCAAAAAGAGGAGTCTGTAAATCTCCTCTTCAAAGAAACTGAGGTGATGATAGCCTCAAAGGAGTCGGTTGTAAGTGCAAGAAACTCTTTTATCTCCCCTATCACCTTTATAAATATGGGAGAGATTTTGGCTGAAGTGCAGTTTAATTTTGATGGTATTCCAATAACTTCAATCGTAACAAAGGGTGCACTTGATGATTTAAAGTGTGAAGTTGGTAAAGAGTTTAGATGGTTTATAAAATCAAATGAAGTTGTGTTGCAAAAGATATAAATAAATGATACAAATAAACATAAAAAAAACACTACATACAAGTGACGGAAAGATAGATTTGATAGTGGATAAAACTATAAAAAATGGCGATTTTTTAACCCTTTTTGGCAAAAGCGGAAGTGGGAAAACGACTCTGCTTCGTATATTAGCTGGACTAGAAACACCACAAAGTGGAAAAATTGTAGTTGATGATGAGGTTTGGTTTAATAGCAATAAAAACATAAATATTGCGCCACAAAAAAGAGGAATTGGATTTGTATTTCAAGATTATGCCCTATTTCCAAATATGAGCGTTTGGCAAAATTTAGAATTTGCACTTGAAAATAAAATAGAAAAAGGGAGAATTGATGAGATTTTAGAGGTTATGGAGCTAAAAAATCTTGCCAATATGAAACCAGAACAATTAAGTGGTGGACAAAAGCAAAGAGTTGCTGTTAGTAGAGCATTGATGAAGAAGCCAAAAATTCTTCTTCTTGATGAGCCACTTTCTGCGCTTGATAAAGAGATGAGGATTAAACTTCAAGATGAACTTTTACTTATCCATAAAAAGTTTCAACTTACCTCTATTTTAGTAAGCCACGACATTAGTGAGGTTTTCAAGCTTTCAAACAGAGTTTTTAAAATTTCACAAGGGGAAATATTTGAAGATGGCACACCAAATAAAGTATTTGCAAATCTAAATCTAAGTGGTAAATTTAAAGTAGTTGGTGAGATTGTCTCTATAAATAAAGCTGATATATTATTTGTTGTAAATATTTTAGTAAATAATGAAATTGTAAAAATAACCGCTTTAAAAAGTGAGATTGAAAATCTAAAAATAGGCGATAGCGTACTTGTGTCAAGTAAAGCTTTTAATCCACTTTTAACAAAAATATAGGAATTTTGATGGAAGAAACATTTTTTCAAACAATGGGTTTAACTTTTAAATTAGCTGGTATTACTACTCTAATTCTTCTACCAATTGGTATAGCTTTGGGGTATTATCTATCACAAACAACTTCAAAATTAAAGCCAATAATTGAAGCTTTGGTTTCTATGCCTTTGGTTTTACCACCTTCTGTTTTAGGGTTTTATTTACTTTTGGCATTTAGTCCTAAAAATATTTTTGGAGAATGGTTGGAAAGCACTTTTGATGTACGACTAGTTTTTAGTTTTGAAGGGCTTATTATTGCTTCAGTTATTTTTAGTTTGCCATTTATGGTACATCCAATTCAAAGTGGTTTTAATGGACTTAGTAAATCTTTAAAGGAAGCCTCTTATACTTTAGGAAAAAGCAAACTTCAAACAATCTGGTATGTGTTGCTACCAAATATCAAATCATCCATCCTAACCGCTTCTGTTATAACATTTGCCCACACTATTGGGGAGTTTGGTGTAGTTTTGATGATAGGGGGAAATATCGCTGGGGAGACAAAAGTCGCAAGTATTGCAATATACGATGAAGTGGAATCTTTAAATTATTCACTTGCAAATCAGTATGCTTTTACACTTTTTATCATCTCATTTGCTATTTTGCTTTTTGTTTATGTTGTCAATAAAAAGATGGTTAGTAGTGAGCTTAGATGATATTTGTTAACTATGTCCAAAAATCTATTTTTTAAAATTCTGTGATACAATATGTCATACAAAATAGGAGGCAAATATGGTTTCAGTACGACTAGATAATACACTTGAAAATCAGTTAAATTTCATCTCAACACAATCAAACAAACAAAAAAGCCAAATTATAAAAGAAGCTCTTACTTACTATTTTGATATGTTAAAACAACAATCAAAAGAGAAAACATCCTATGAGCTTGGAGTTGATTTGTTTGGAAAATATGAAAGCTTAGATGGTTCACTTTCAACTACTTACAAACAAAAAATAAAAGAGAAACTTCATGAAAAATACACTCATTGATAGTGGTGTAATCATCGCACTTTTTGATAGAAGTGATAAGTTTCATCAAAAATCTTTAGAATTTTTAAAAAATTTCAAAGGTGAACTTATCACCTCTTGGGCAGTTCTTACTGAAGTTTCCCATATGCTCGATTTTAATCTACAAGTACAAATTGATTTTTTAAAATGGGTAGAAATCGGGGGAGTAAAAGTGTATGAAATATCTCAAAATGAGATAGCAAATATAAGAGTGATGATTGAAAAATATCTTGATATTCCTATGGATTTGGTAGATGCCTCACTGATGTATATCGCAAATAAAGAGGGGATAAAAAATATTGTAAGTATCAATAGTGACTTTGATATTTATATGACTATCAAAAAACAAAGTTTGAAGAATCTACTAAAATAATACAAAAAAATAAAAACAGGATTACTTGGCATTAAAGAGGCACAAGAAATAGCATCAATATAAAGATAAAAAAATCAAACAATAGTTACTTTTTACCTACTTATTTCCGATACAATTTTAAAAAAAATAAATAAGGAGTTTTTGTGAAAAAGATTATTTTAGGAGTGTTGTTTGCTTTTGCTTTTGCAAATGCAACACCAAATAATATTTATGAAGTTGGACAGTATGATGTTAGAGATGATGTGCTTTACACAATCGATACAAATCAAACATTAACAGGTTTAGTGAAGCTTTATTTCCCTTCTGGTGCTTTACAATTTGAGGAGCTTTACATAGATGGAAAAGCAAATGGTGTGGCAAAAGAGTATAGAGAAAGTGGTTCTGTGATTTATGAAAGATTTTTTGTTGACAATCTTCAAAACGGGATAACAAAAGAGTACTATGAAGGTGGTTCACTTAAAGGTGAATGGAATTTTGTCAAAGGGAAACTTCAAGGGATAAGTAAAGATTATTTTGAACTTGGAAGTTTAAAAAATGAGTGGAACTACTTAAATAGTGAACTAAATGGAATATCAAATGGTTATGATGAAGCTGGTGCATTAGTTTTTGTTTCAACTTACAAAAACAATAAACTAGAAGGGATTTCAAAAGAATTTTTTGATACAGGAGAGCTCAAAACTGAGTGGATTTACAAAGATGATAAACTAAGTGGTGTCTCAAAAGAGTATTATCAAAGTGGAGCTTTAAGTGCTGAATGGACTTACAAGGATGATATTTTAAATGGTATCTCAAAAGGCTATTACGAAAACGGAGCTACTTTGTTTGAGTATATAAACAAAAACGGAAAACCTTTTGGTACATACAAAGGATACTTTGATTCTGGCGTTTTAAAAGATGAGATTTTATTTAAAGATGGAAAAGCAGTATCTGGAACTGTTTATAAAGAAAATGGGAAAAAATTAAGAAATGCAACAAATGCAGATTTTACACGATATGGATTTGAATACTAAAATCCATATCCATATATCAAATTAATTATTTTGTATCTAGTGTATGACTTCTCCAAAAAGAGCCTTTAATTGGAATACAAGATAAGCTATATCGTCTCTTCGCTAAAATTAGCAAAAGCACTTTCAATACTTGGGAGTGTTTTGTACCCAGTTCTTGTGTGACTTACATTTTTTGTTTTAAGGTCACATATTGCAATTTTAAAACTAGCGCCCATAAATGGCTCGACCACACAAATGATTTTATCTCCAATTTGTCTTGTTGCATGGATAATCCCTTGTAGTCCACTAAAAAAATATTTTGGATAACTAAGCGGTGTTATCTCCACAACTACAACACCCTCGCTATTTTCTAAAGTTTGAAGTATATCCATAGCATCTTCATGGCTTTCGAATTGGATACACCAGTCATCAAATTTTTTATTGAAGTGTTGCAAATCCTCATCTAAAAATCCACCAGCTAATGATTGTAAAGCAAATATTGGCACACGAAAAACCTTAAATTGATATATTTGCTATTCTAAACTAAAACTACAAAAAACTGGCTTTTTGTCATTATTTTTCTCTTTGTTTATATTCCAAAATAGCAATATTTAAGGCTTGTAATAAACTTTATGCTAACATTTCGCCAATGAGAGAAACAACACCACCAAATGAAAAAACACTACGATTAAGATACATAAGGGTCTTAGAAAAATTTCTTACAAGAACTGTATCGCTCCTAAAAAATGAAGATTTTAATCCACAAATTTTTAAAAAAAATGTAGATAAATACTATCAAGAGATATTAAAAGTAAAAGCAGTAAGACTAGACAGTGAATATTTAGCAATGCTTCAAGATTTCGTAAATAGCACACTAGCTAAAACTAACTCATTTGAAGATGATTTTAGTGAACAAAGAAATGCACTTCTAAAAGAGATAAATCTTCTTGCTAAAGAGAAAAATAAATCAAATTACAAAAAAGATAAACACAAAGATAGAGAATTTTATGACGGATATTGAGCATATCAATATAAGTGGAACACTAAAAAAGGTCCTCTATCACAACAGTGAAAACAACTACTACATAGCCGTTTTGGAAAATAATCAAAAAATTTGTGGTCAATACTTTGATACTGACCTTAAAAAACTAGAAGGGGAAGATTTAATCCTAAGTGGAAACTGGGAAACACACAATAAATACGGTGTGCAATTTGCTTTTATCTCACTTGAGATTAAACAAAATGAGGTTTTTTTCTTCCTTACAAAAATAGTAAAAGGTTTTACAAAAAAATTAGCAACAGAGATAACAAAAAAATATTCCCAAGATGAACTTTATGAAATACTTGACAACCGCCCATCTGTTTTGCTTGAATTTAAAGGAGTAAAAGAGAAAAAACTCACTCAAATAGTTACAAGCTGGAACCAATTTAAGCACCTAAGGGAACTAGCTTCATTTTTGGGTGAATATGGTGTTACGAAAAATCTTATAAATAAAATATTTCAAGAGCTCGGGCATCTTGAAAATCTAATAGAAAAAATAAAAACAAATCCATATTCACTTATTGCTATAAAAGGTATTGGCTTTAAAAAAGCAGATGAGATTGCTTTAGCTTTTGGTATTGATATGAGGAGTAATTTTAGGATTAAGGCTTGTTTGGACTATGCTTTGCGTGAATATTGTGAAGCAAATGGAAATAGCTCAATCTCAAAAGCCACCCTATTTTCAGCACTTGATAGCAGTTTAAACTTTGTAGATGAAGATTTACTTTATGAAAATGTGATTATTGAGATGATTGGGGAAAAAAGTTTAGTTGAGACGACAAAAGATAGATATACAACAAATATGCTCTATTTTTGTGAAAAAAGTATTTTAGAGTTTTTCCAAAAAAGAAAAAATCGCCAAATGCCAAATAAAATAGTCAAAGATTTTGATACATATTTGGCTAAAAAAGAGGAAAATATAGGCTTTAAATTAAGCGAGGAGCAACAAAAAGCGGTACGACTTATAAATGAAGGTGAAACTACAATCTTACTCATTGGTTATGCTGGGACTGGAAAATCAACCTCAAGTCGTGCTATTTTGGAACTTTTAGAGGAAGTTGTAAATTATAAAGAGATTCATTGTATGGCACTTAGTGGGATAGCATCTCAAAGAATAAGTGAAACAACAGGATATAGCTCAAGCACTATACAGTCAATGCTTATGGCTCATAAAGAGAAAGATTATTTTCCATACAAAGTTCTTTTGCTTGATGAAGCAAGTATGGTAAATAGTATCACTTTTTATCAAATCATCTCAAAAATAAGCGACGATACAGTTTTTATAATCGTTGGTGACGATGGACAACTTCCCGCTATTGGAGCTGGTGACATTTTAGCAGATGCTATAAAATTCAATCTTGCCCCGTTATCAAAACTAACAAAAATTTATAGACAAAATGAACTTCAAGCGATCGCAGTAATCGCAAATGACATAAGAGAGGGAAATATACCATCATACAAAAGTGAATTTGCCGATTTTAAATTTGTAGATAACTCGATTGAAAATTATTATGCTTTAAAAAATTCGATTTCAAATTATGAGATGAATGGAGTTAGAAATGAAAATAATTACAAAATTTTAAACTCTATCTTAAACATCTCAGCCACATATATTTGGCATATCGAACAACACATAAAAGATAAAAAAATCTCAAAAGCACTCACAACTTTTCAAGTTATCACCCCTATGAAAAATGGAATTTTAGGGGTGGAAAACTTAAATATCAATCTTCAAAAACTACTAAACAACAACAATTCAAAAGGTTTTCAAAGTAGAACTTATCAGTACAAACTCAAAGATAAAGTGATTCATACAAAAAATGAAAATATGAAATCACTTAGTATGACTGATTATAAAAATGGAAGCAGTGAATTTGTTGAAAAACGGATTTTCAATGGGATGCTTGGTATGATAATAAAGCTTGATTTTGACAATGAACAATGTGTTGTTTTGTACCCAAATGATGATAGTGTTGTGTTTTATAATTTCGCTCAAATTGAGCCACTTTTGTCACTGGCTTATTGCCTCACTATCCATAAAACTCAAGGGATGGAGTATGAAACAGCTCTTATTCCTATGACTTTTACACATTTTATAATGCACAATACAAAGCTACTTTATACAGCCATCACACGAGCTAAAAATATGTGCTACATAGTTGGGGAAAAAGAAGCTTTTGAGAGTGCTTGCAAAAAACTAGAAATCACCCAAAGAGAGACTGTTATAAATGATATTTTGGGTGATGGTGGCTTGTCTTAAAAGAAAGAGTTAAATCAGTTCCATCGTAGTTTGCTATAAAGTTTATGGCATCATCTGAAGTTAGGGATTGTAGTTGTTGTGTTACTTGATGGTTGACTCTACTTGCATCTAAGAAATCTGTACCACTTCCACTGTATGTATAATCTGCACCTTGTCCAGTGTTATTTAATTGTCAAAAAAATATCGATGACAAATTTACACTTTTTGAAAGTAAACAACTTAAATATGATGAGTTGAGTGATATGTTTGAGAAAAAACTAGAAGATTTAGCGATTTAAAGAAAGAGGTATCCAAAACCTCTCTATCTAATTCTGACACAATAGAGTAGCAATAGAAAAATGAGAGATGTTATACTCGTTGGAAAATTACTAATAATATATACATGATAAAACCTAGTATAAAACCAATAAAAATGGTTAATAAAGCTATCAAAAAGATTTTAAATTTGTTTGAAGTTTTCAAAATTTTCTTTTCTTCTAAATATGGACTACTCATAACAAGTGAAAATATAATTCCAGGTAAAACAAAGAATGCATGCAATAAACCTATCAAGCTATCATTTACAATATTAAACCAATTTAGAGATAAAAAAAATACAAAACTTAAACTTATGCCAGTTGATAGTCCTATATAAAATGGCATTTCAAAGTTAAACATAAATTTGTGTAAAAAAATAATTACAAATGGAACCAAAAGGTAATACCATAAACCAACATATAATGAATCTCCAAATGTCGTTACTAATAATGGCACAACTGATGATATTATAATCAAAAAAATTAAATTCATATTTTTCTCCTTTTACTTTTTATTATGGCTACAAAAACTTTATATACATTTTTATATTCAATATAAGATTTTAAAGCTATTTTCAAACCTTATATTCTTTGTTTTTACTTATACGGTTTTTCATTCATATTGAGTTTTTTAAGAAAAATTGGTATTGGTCTACCAGTTACAAATGTAACTAAAGCATAAAATTGTGAGTTTGTATTCTTTTTTGGGAATTTACAAAATGCATTTACTTTATTTTGAATACATGCTATTTCGAATTTATTTTTACTATCATCAAGTATATAATTCAAATATATATCCAACTCCTCTTTAGTCGAATCTCTATAATCACATCCTGCATCACAACTAATATTCCTCCAATTGCTAGCATTAGTGTCTTTGCCATACACAACCCAAGTGTTATTATTTTTTCCAAGATGCATAAGCATTTGTGACGATTGCATTTTTGCATCTAACAGGCTATAAGTACCAATATCAGCATTTGTTATATTTTCTATTGCAAAAGACAATGAATTAAACATAAATACAATTAGTAATTTTTTTATCATTTTGTAACTCCTTGATTTTTATCTGCCTTATAAACTGTTCCTACTGATTCTATATTTACTTTCACATAATATGTTGTTGCCATTGTTTTATCCTTTATTTTATTTTTATACTTTTCTGCTATGTTTTCTGATTCTAAATGCAGTTTTGACTCCAATTGGAAGCTCTACATTTTCCAAACTCTCTATTTGGATATGATAGTTTCGCAGCCTTTGTAGGTCAGCTATCATAATGTTTTTACCTCCATCATAATCTCCACCATAAAGAGGTACTATTGCCACAAACTCTATTTTTTCTCCTTGATACTCTTTCTTGGTCATTTCTGGAAACCAACTAGCACCACTCCAAATAGTTACATCATTACTAGCCCAACCAAGTGGAGTTAGTGTAACTTTTAGCTTAAAGGATTGTTGCTCTTCTTTTGGTATTGGTATATTATTTTTCATGCCTTTGTCAATTGCATATTCTGTTAATCCTTGCTCTTCTGTTAATTTTGTATAGCCAAGAAAATAGCCTATAGCCAGTTCAAATCTCACTTCCGACCCCAAAATATTCCACGGTGCCTGAAAATCAGTCTCATAGACTGTACCTTTTTTGGAGAAATCCACAGGTATACTAAACGGCACTTTCATCTCTTTTGCATAGAGTCCAAAGGGTAATAACCCCATCAATACAATCCACAATCTTTTCATCTTTTTGTTCTCCTTTTTTGTTTTACTTTTTCTCTCTGTTAAAAAAAGACATTATTTGCCATATTAACCTGCTACTTTTGTTTTAGTTTTTTATTGCCTCTTTTAGTGAACAACTGACACTTAGTGTCCTAGCCAAACAAGTTTGATTTTTCTTTTTGTCTTGGTTTGTTTAGCTTTTTAAAACCATAACGATATGATTTTAAAAAACTAAGCAACAAGTTGAGTTTCAAATAAACTTTCCATCACCTCATGTTCATTTGCATTTCGTGGATTGTTTCCTAAGTTTGACAATACCAATTTCTCACCTGCTTGGATGGTGTATTTATCATTACTAATTTGCACTTGAGGTTTACCTATACCAAATAACGGAGCCAAGAACTCATTGCTTTTCTCCTAATATAATGATTTTTCTATGGTTTTGTTCTGCCATATAGAAATATCCTTTTTCGCTCTGCACACATCCTTGCATACTAAAATTACTCACAACAGTATTTGTTGCATCAAAGTAGTCCAATATTTTGTTATCAAAATTAAAAACTTATATTGAGCCATTTTTATATTGTACGACCAGACCCCATGAGCCTTCATCAAAAACATAATGATTTGTTTTTAAAAAGTTATTTATCTGTTCTGAATTTATATTTTCAGAAGGAATAGAGTCGCCATAAGATGGTACGACACAAGCTGTTAATAATGTTGAGGATAATAATTTATCTATTGATAAATAAGAGTTTTTTTTCCAATTATCCAAAATTGTGTTTTGTAATTCACTACCTGATGATTTATTTACTTTTAGCACAATCAATACCAGTATGACACCAAATAAACCTAATATTGGTACTATTTTATTTTTAATATTCAATTTCTTCTCCTTGGATATTAAGTTGATTGGCATCTGCTGGAGATTTCAGAATATTTGCTATTGTGTCAATTGTTTGTGTATTGACTGTGTTCATTTTTCATCCTTTAAGTTGTATTTTTTATATCGTTTCATTCTATTTAGCCTATGTATAGGCAACTCTTTGCGATTGAACCACCAAAGCCAAGCCCAGCCAGGCAAGGAATATATAAGCCACCAGAGAAGGTTTGGGAGTTTTGAATTGTAAAATTCAACTTTATATTCATAATCATATTCTGCAATATAATTGCCACTTTGAAGTTTGACAAATTCATTTTCAACTTTTAACTCTCTTAATAGATTGTAAGTTTCCCATAAGTATCTTTGGTCTTCATACCAAATATCAACCCTTGTTTTGGTATCTTGAATCTTTTTTTTGAATTCTTCTGCTTCCTCATCATAATAGAAGCAACAAAGTCTATACTCATCTTCATTTCCATTTTCATCTCTAAGCCTGATGTAATCTTTTTTTCCTTTATATCCTACTTTTGTCACGACTCCTGATACTTTGTGCATCTCTTCTAGCTTCAATGGATGCCCTTGTGTCAATCCTATGGAATAAAAAAACACCATAAATGCCGCAGGAGCCAAAAATACCACCCAAGCAAAAGTAGCAGAGATTGGTCTATACCACGCTCTTACGAAAAAAACTTGCCATAAATAACTTTGTTTCCATCCAGAAGCTTTTGGGACTACTTCATAAGTTCCTTCTTTTTTTCTTTTTTTCCAAGCTAGAATATCCCAAAAACTCGCTATCAATAGGCATATTAACCCAACCCAACTAGCTATTTCACCAAATGTTAAATCTTCCAAGTTATTTCTCCTTTGTTGTTTTACTTTTTCTCTCAGTTAAAAAAAAGACATTATTTGCCATCTTCACCTCTTGCTTTTGATTTAGTTTTTTATCGCCTCTTCTAGCGAACCACTGACTCATTAGTTAGTAGTTCTTGAAGAATACATAAAAAATGTAACTATTTTGTATCTTCAGTTACTAAATCGACACTTTTTGAATAAGAAATATAAAATAATACAATTTTACACAAATATAGCTCTATGATTTTAAAATATTAAGTGCCATATATTAGGTTATTTATTGATAAGTTTTTTGATTTTATAGCTGTTTTGATAGATTGGATTTTATTGTTGTGATTTATCTGTAAAATAAAGTGTCAAGTGTGCTTTAATAACCAACAAAGATAATAATTCGATGTTGGCTATGGTTAACTTGAGTTTTTATAGGTATTGAACTACATCACAGATGCTAAGTCGTAATTTCTCACTTTGAGGGTTTACTCTATATCCAAAAGGGACAATAACACAAAGACGATATTCTTTTGTATCAAGATTTAAAAGATTTTCTATATTTTCCCTCTCAAACCCTTCAATAGGGCAACTATCAATCCCGATACTAGCAGCCCCTGTCATCATATTTCCAAGTGCAATATAGCATTGTCTAGCGCTCCATTCTAAAATCTTTTCATCACTACTCATAGTTTCACTTAGATGATTTTTGTAAAGTTCCAAATATTTTTCAAGATTTTCTTGTGATAAGTTTCGTCTGTTAAACATATTTTTAACATAGTCATTTGTAGGTTTCACATCCTCGATTTTTGCTAGTACAATAACCAAATCACTACAAGTTGTAATTTGTGGCTGATTCCAACAAAATGGTCTTATTTTCTCTTTTAATTCTTGATTTTGAACAACTAAAAATTTCCAATGCTCCATCCCAAATGACGACGGTGAAAGTCTTGCTGTTTCTAAAATAAATTCCAAATCCTCTTTTGGTATCTTTTTTGTTTCATCAAAAATCTTACATGCGTGTCTAAAATTCATAGCTTCTAAAAATTGTTCTTTTTTCATAAATATCTCCATTTAATTTTTTCATATTGTACAAAAATGGAATAAAAAAAGGGTGGAGTTTTACCTCCACCCTTTTTATTGTTTTGAGATAAAACTATTTTACCATCGCTTGAAGTTCATCTTTTGATACTTTGTTGAAATTTAAGTATTTGTAAACACTATCACTCATCTCAGGTTTAATTTTATTTGGAACGATACTCAAATACTCCTCTTTAGTAGGAATTCTCCCTTTAAGAGCTGTAACTGCTGCAAGTTCAGCACTTCCAAGATAAACTTGACTCCCTTTTCCTAGACGATTGTCAAAGTTTCTTGTAGAAGTTGAGAAAACATAAGCATTTTGTGCAACCGCTGCTTGATTCCCCATACAAAGACTACATCCTGGAATTTCTGTTCTAGCTCCTGCTGTTCCAAATACAGAGTAGTAACCCTCTTCTTGAAGTGTTTTTTCATCCATTTTAGTTGGTGGACAAACCCATAGTTTTGTAGGAACTTGACCTTCTCCTCGTAAAACTTCCCCTAAAGCTCTAAATAATCCAATATTTGTCATACAACTTCCAACAAAAACTTCATCAATTTTCGTTTGAAGTCCAGCTGAATGAATCTCGCTTAAAGTTTTAACATCATCTGGATCGTTTGGACAAGCCAAAATTGGTTCAGTTATCTCATTTAAATCTATCTCGATAACAGCACTATATTCAGCGTCCGCATCTGCTTCAAGTAAAACAGGATTTGCTAACCACTCCTTCATTTTATCAGCTCTTCTTTGCAGTGTAACACTATCAGCATAACCTTGAGCAATCATCTCTTCGATAAGTACAATATTTGAAGCTAAATATTCAGCAACTGGCTCTTTGTTTAGTTTAACAGTACAAGCAGCCGCACTTCTTTCAGCTGATGCATCAGAAAGTTCAAATGCTTGTTCACATTTTAGATTTTCTAAACCCTCAATCTCAAGAATTTTTCCATCAAAAATATTTTTCTTACCTTTTTTCTCAACTGTTAAAAGTCCAGCTTTGATTGCATAATAAGGGATTGCATTTACTAAATCTCTTAAAGTTATACCATCTTGCATCTCACCAGAAAATCTAACAAGTACAGATTCAGGCATAGTTAAAGGCATCATTCCAGTAACTCCTGCAAATGCTACAAGTCCACTTCCAGCTGGAAAACTGATACCAATTGGGAATCTTGTATGGCTATCTCCACCAGTTCCAACAGTATCTGGAAGACAAAGTCTATTTAGCCATGAGTGGATTACTCCATCACCTGGTCTTAAAATAACACCTTTTCTGCTTGTCCAGAATGCTGGAAGAGTATGTTGAAGTTTAATATCTGCTGGTTTTGGATAAGCAGCTGTATGACAAAATGATTGCATAACCATATCTGCACCAAAATCAAGTGCAGCTAATTCTTTTACTTCATCTCTTGTCATAGGTCCAGTTGTATCTTGACTTCCAACTGTTGTAGCGATTGGCTCACAGTAAACATTTGGTTTAATTCCAGTTGTTCCACAAGCCTTACCAACCATTTTTTGAGCTAGCGTGTAGCCTTTTCCATTATCTGCTGGATTTTCAGGGATTAAAAATAAATCACTTGCACCAAGTCCTAAAGCATCTCTTGCTTTTGCAGTCAATCCTTTTCCAATAATAAGTGGGATTCTCCCCCCTGCTCTCATCTCATCTGTTATAGTGTTTGGTTGAAGAGCAAATTTACTCACAACTACACCATCTTTTTCTATAACACCATCGTATGGTTTTACAACGATTACATCGCCAGTTTCAAGATTTTCAACTGGAGCTTTAAGTGGTAAACATCCACTATCTTCTGCTGTGTTAAAGAAAATTGGAGCAATAATACTTCCAATAACAACACCACCAGTTCTTTTATTTGGAATACCTTCAATATCTGTTCCCATATGCCACTGTACTGAGTTTATTCCTGATTTTCTTGAGCTTCCAGTACCAACAACATCACCAACATAAGCTAAAGGATTACCTTTTTCTTTTAATTCGTTCATAGTTTGAAGTGGATTTGGCATCCTTGCACCAAGCATAGAATTTGCATGAAGCGGGATATCTGCTCTTGTAAATGCTTCACTTGCAGGACTTAAATCATCAGTATTAGTTTCCCCTGGAATTTTGTAAACTGTAAGTTTTATCTCATTTGCCAAAGCTGGTTGATTTGTAAACCACTCCCCATTTGCCCAAGATAGAATAACCTCTTTTGCTTTAGCATTTCCATTATTTGCAAGTTGATTTACATCATCAAAGCTACCATAAACTAAAATTGTATTTTTAAGCTGAGTTGCCGCTGCATTAGCAACATCACCATCAATTTTTAAAGCCTCAACAAGTGGAGAAACATTAAACCCACCACCCATTTTTCCAAGAATTTCAACAGCTTTTACTTTATCAATAGCACATCATTTAAAAAAGCAGCCTTTACATAAGCACTATCATCAACTCCACCATTGATTTTATTCTCGAACAAATCAAGTAGATAATCTTGCTCAATTATTGTATCAGCTTTTAAAAGCTCAACAAGTTCTGCAGTTTGCTCCGCACTTAATGCTAAAGGTGGAACCCCAAGCTCTTCTCTCTCTTTTGTATGTAATTTATAGTTTGTTACTAAACTCATAATTCAATTCCTTTGTTGTGATTTTTAAAATATGAGTTTATCAAAAAAAAATTATTTTTAGTCTTTTGGTGTGTAGATTTTACCCTTACAGGAAGTGAGTGTTTAGAAAAGTTACATCAAGTAGATTTTTTATTTTAAATAGTTTCCATTGGAAACACAACTTCAAACACTGCTCCACCATTTTCATTGTATGCTTTGATTGTTCCATCATTTTCATGCACAATTTTTTGCGCGATATTTAATCCGACTCCCATGCCTGAAGATACTTTTGTACTCTTAAAAGGATCAAAAATATGTTCAATAATACTATTATTTATACCGCCAGCATTATCTCTAAACTTAACAATAATTTGATTTTCTTGTGAAGATATAAAAATCTCAAGCTTTCTGTCATTAAAAGTTTTATATTTCATAAGTTCATCTAGTGCATTATTTATTATTACAATCCAAACTTGCTCAATTCTTTGTTTTTGAACATTTGCTATATAGTCAATATTATCATGCTCCATCAGTGTGGTATATAATTGATTATTTAAATAAACATTTGAAATATGTTTACACTTATTATGTGTCATAGTTATGGCAACCATAATTGTTCGGTAAAGATTTACAGATTCTTTTTCTAGATTTGTTTCAGAAGCTATCTCTTTCATTGATGAAATAATATTTTCAATACGATTAATTCCATCAAAAATCGTTTTTGCATCCTCACTTAATCTATCACGCAATTCAAGATTTTCAATATCTAGAATATCTTCAGCCATCATCTCAAAGGTAGCTTTTATATATGTAAGTGGTGTATTTATTTCGTGAGTTATTCCTGCTGTTAATTGCCCAATAGCTAAAAATTTAGCATTTAATATCTCTTTTTCCTGATGTGAAATTATCTCATTTTCTAATATTTTCTTCTCAACAATTGGAAGAACATTTTTTTTAATAACATCTAGTAATTTACGAACATCAATAGGTTTTTTAATATAACCAGTTACTCCAATATCAATCGCACGATGTAGAAAATTAGCATCATTATGTGCGGTAGTTATAAGCATCGGAATAAAAGGTGATATTTCTTTAATTTTATCAAGCATATCAAGACCATTCATTTTTGGCATATTAATGTCTGTTATAATTACATCAATCTTCTCATGATTTTCTTGAAATGTTTTTAGACCATCAAGACCATTTTCACAAATTATAAATCCTTTGAAAAATGTTCTTAATAAACCTCCAATTGAATCACGAATATTTTTTTCATCCTCAACATAAAGTGCCGTAATACCTTTAAACACTACATTATTCCTAGATGATCCAAAATCTTACTCTCTACATCTTTTAAACTGATAAATGGTTTTGTTACATAATCAGTTGCACCAATTTTTTCACATTCCAAAATTTTATCAATTGTTGAATATGCTGTCATCATTATAACTTTAACATCAGGACGAGATTCCATAACTTTTCGTAAAACCTCTACTCCATTCATCTCTGGCATCATAATATCAGTTAAAAGCATTTTAAAATCACCATATTTTATTAAATCCAAAGCCTCTAATGGATTTGTAGTTGTAAAAACATCTACAAGTTTTCTGCGATTAATAAATCTTTCTATAACATTTAAAATATCTCTCTCATCGTCAAGTATAAGTATCTTTGTTTTTTGAGCCATTTATTTATCCTTTATTTTTACAATTTTCAATTTTAATTTTATTTAATGTGCCAAATACATTATCAATAGATTCTTCAAGCGAAACGGCTTTAGGAATTAACACTAAACTATCTCTATGATCAACATTGTTTGATATAAAATCCTCTACACCTGCATGCACTTTTCTATGATGCTCTTTCATAAAGCTCCAATTTGTACCTTTTGTAAAACTTTGATTTTCTTTTTCCATCTGAACAATCCACTGTCCAAGTGCACATTCTGTTTCATTTGTAACTCTGAATTTTGTTCTCTCATTCAATCTTCCAAAGTTGCTATCTTTAAATTTAACATGACCTAGTTGTAGTCTGTTGATTCTATATGTCATCTCGATATCACAAACTTGATGTTTTGTCTCTTCTCTATATGTTACATGTTTTGAAACAGACAATAACCTTTCTGATAATATTTTGACTTCACTTGTAAGTGAATCAATTCCAGAAGCTTCTGCTGCTGTTTCTTGAGTATTTTTGTCAATTATTGATATTGCATCATTGATTTGACTAATCCCTCTTGATTGCTCTTGACTTGATACTGAAACCAAATCAATCATCTCTTTTGTTTGTAAAATTTTATTACTTAAAACTTCATACCCTTCAATCATTGCTGTCGATATTTTTTTACCCTCATTTGCTTTGCTTTCAGCATTCTCAACAAGAATTTTTATTTCATTTGCTGCAGCTGCACTTCTATTTGCTAGATTTCTAACTTCACCAGCAACAACTGCAAATCCTTTTCCTGCTTCTCCAGCAGTTGCTGCTTCTACTGCTGCATTTAAAGAAAGTATATTTGTTTGGAAAGCAATTTGATCAATAATCGCAATAGCTTGATTAATCGCATTTACTTGCTGATTTATATCATCCATAGATTTTGCAGTTTGATTTGCTAGCTCTTTACCATCCATTGCTGATTTACTTACATCATCTGCTAATTTAGACATTGTATTCACATTTGAAAAACTTGAATTTATATTTCCTGAGATTTCTTCAATAGCAGCTGCTGTTTCTTCTAATGAAGCTGCTTGTCTATTTGCATTTGCTGAAAGCAATGAAGATGCACGAGAAAGTGTTTCGATTGTTTGATCTAGTTTTTCACCAGAGATAAAGATAATAGACAGAAGTTCAGATGAGTTATTTCCAATAGCATCAGCGGATTGCATAATTGATCCTATCGTTCCAGAAGAGTTATTATCAATTAATTTTTCATTAAAGTTACCACTACCAAATTCAATTAGAGCATTGTTTATTTTTGTCATTTTTTCACTAAGTTCATCAATCATACCATTAATTGTATTTTTTAAATCATTAGTAATTCTATTTGTACTTTTAGCTTCAATTTTATAATTAAAGAAACCTGTTTTTGCCATCTGGATTGCCTCTTCAGCCTCCTCAACAACCATTTGGTCTTGTCTCATGGTTTCTCTAACATGATTTAAATAGATATTGAATGACCTTGCAACATCACCTATTTCATCATTTGAATCAACAACAATTTGTTGTTCAGCGCTTGAGAATTTCATAAGAGCATGAATTGAATGTTGTAAAATTTCAATAGGTTTACTAATATATCTCACAAGGAAAAAAATAACTAAAATTGTTGTCCAACTTAAAATTGTATTAATAAGTATGTTTCCAAAAAGAAGTTCATTTAGACTCTCATCGGATGCTTCCATTGAAAATGATAAATCTAATACACCTACTACATCACCTTTTGATTGATTTGTATGACATGACATACACTCATCTGTTGCAATTATTGGCTTAATCATTCTTAAAGTATGACCACCATCATAATTTTCTAAAGTAAGTGTTTCCTTTGTTTCCATTACTTTTATCACATCAGGATCTCTTGTGTATGGTGTCTTTGAGCCATAAAGTTCGATTAATTTTTTACTTTTTTCTACCGAAAGTTTTTCAATTCCCTCAATCTCGTTGGCATGTTTTTCTGCATTTGCAATTATTATTGGATCTCCAGTATTCATTGCATTTCTAAGACTTTGAAATATAGACTCATTTAGCATAGTAAGACTTTTTTGTGTGGCTTCATAGCTACTTGATGAGACATTGTGGTATATTAAAAACATAACAGCAATAGAGCTTATAGTCATCAAAACAAACATTAAAGCCATAATTTTGTATCTAATTTTAGACGTGATAAATTTAATCATCTTTAAACCTCTTTGTAAATTTTATCCCTATTTGCACATGCAAATTGGTCAATCTGAACATTATAATGGAGCAGAGCTTAAGAGCGTTTAAATATTAGAAAAATAATCAATAAAAGTACTCCCAAAAGAACAAAGCCGTAATTTTTATACTCTTCTAAAGAATCCAACAATAGTTGACCCAAATAATAAGCACTTACGCCAACAACTACACCCCAAACCATTGAAGCTAAGGCATTGATTATAATAAATTTTTTTGCATCATACTTTGTTAAACCAATTACAAGAGGAATAATAGTTTTGACGCCATAAATATATTTTTTAACAAAAATTACCCATACGCCATATTTTCTTATTAAAATATGAGAAAGTGCTATCTTTCTACCCATATTTGACATCATATTTTTTGCATAAGCCTTGTTATTCCGAGCAAGATAAAACAAAAACTGATCACCTATAAAATTTGAAACAACAGCCACACCAACAACATAAAGTATATTTAACTCGCCACTTGCACTAAAAATTCCAGCAATAATAAGGGCAACCATACCACCACCAAAACTATAAAGTGCTAGGGCTAAATAGCCCCAGTCAGATATAAAAGCCTCCATTAACTATAAAGCTTTTGACATTACTGTGCTCAATCTTTTTGTAAAAATAATTGGGTCTTTTATATCCATACCTTCACTAATCTTAGCAAGATCAAGAAGAAGATGAGAAATATTTTCAATCATATTTTCATCACTTGACTGATTCAGTTTTTGAACGATTTCATGGTCTGGATTAATTTCCAATATTGGTGCTGATTCTGGCATCTCTTGTCCCATCATTCTAAACATATGTGCCATTGATGCCATAGGGTCGCTACTATCTTTTACAACGCAAGATGGACTATCACTTAATCTATCAGTTGTTCTTACATCTTTAACTAAATCTCCCAAAGTTGTTTTTATTTTTTCAACAATTGAGGCGAATTTCTCCTCAACCTCTTTTTTAGCTTCTTCACTTTGTTCTGTTTTTGGTGGCTCACACACTGTAATATCTTTTAGTTCCCAATCTTGGAATTTTCCAATACTTGGTGTTACTATCTCATCAATCTCTTTATCGTCAAGTATAAGAACTTCGATGTTGTTTTTTTTGTAACTTTCAAGAAGTGGTGAATTTCGTACAACTTTCTCATCACTTCCTATAATGTAAAAAATTGCATTTTGTGAACTTTCAGCTCTCTCTTTGTACTCATTAAATGATGTCATTTTTTCAGAGTCATTTGTAGATTTATATCTCAAAAGCTCCATAATTGCATCTTTGTTTACATAATCTTGATACACACCCTCTTTTAAAGCTCTGTTGTACTCTTTAATAAAATCTTTGTATTTCTCTTCATCTTTACTTAGTTTTTTGATTTCACTTAATATTTTTTTGATTGAAGATTGTTTGATATTTGCCATTACTTTATTTTCTTGAAGCAACTCTCTACTTACATTAAGTGGTAAATCTTCACTATCAATAATACCCCTTACAAATCTTAAATATGTTGGAAGTAGCTCTTTTTCACTATCAGTTATAAAAACCCTTTTTACATAAAGCTTCACTCCAGGTGTAAAATCAGCTCTATACATATCCATAGGTGCCTTACTTGGGATATAAAAAAGTGTTGTATATTCACTTACACCTTCTGCTTTTGTGTGGATATAAAGCATTGGATTTTCACTATCATGTCCTATTGTTTTATAAAACTGATTATAATCTTCCTCTTTTAAACTTGATTTTGAATTTGTCCAAAGTGCTGTTGCTTCATTGATTTGCTCTTTTTTTGATTCTAGTGTTTTCTCTTTTGTCTCTTCATTTTCAACTTCCTCTTGGAAATTCAAAAAAATAGGATATGCAATATGATTTGAGTATTTTTTTACTATCTCTTTGATTTTATATTTTGAAGTGTAGTCGCCAATCTCATCATCTTTTAGTTTAATGTAGATAATAGTTCCATTCTCCTCTTTAACACAAGGTGCTAATTCATAGCTTCCCTCGCCATCACTTGACCATTTGTAAGCTTGTGTTTCACCAGCTTTTTTACTAATAACATCAACTTTATCTGCAACCATAAATACAGAATAAAAACCAACACCAAATTGACCAATCAATTTACTATCTTTTTTAGCATCACCACTCATATTTTCTAAAAATGATTTTGTTCCAGATTTTGCAATTGTTCCAAGAGAAGATATTAAATCAGCCTCACTCATCCCAATTCCATTATCCATAATTGTTAAAGATTTATCTTGTTCATCAAGTTTTATATTAACTTGTGGAGTTGTCACAAAATCTTTTAATTTTTCATCTGTTAATTTTAAATATTCTAATTTATCGATAGCATCGCTTGCATTTGAAACCAATTCCCTTATAAAAATCTCTTTATTTGAATACAAAGAGTGGGTCATCAGTTTTAAAAGTTGTCCAACTTCTGTTTGAAATTCGTGTTTTGCCATTTTTTCGCTCCTAGTTATAATAATTTTTGTGATTTTATTTGTTTAAAATCAATATTTCATATGTAAATATGATATGAACTTACTGATTTTCAAGGGGAATAGTATAAAAAGATTTATAAATTAGCACTTAAAGTTTTAGAGTGCTAATTTTTGCAATATTGAGTCTAATTTACTGTATTGTGTTTCATAGTTAAGTTCAGAGGCAATTTCATAATTCTCTTTTTTTATCTTCTTAAATTCACTTTTTACTCTGAGTAACATATCGATTTTATAAGACAAATTTGGATCATCCGGACCATCCATAATTGAAAAAACATCTAAAATCTCAATTGCATTATTATTTGTTGTTGTAAAAACTACACATTTATTTGCCATAGCTTTTAATACAGAATATGCAAAATTCTCAATCGATGTAGGAAGGACTAAAATATCAGCTATATTAAAAATCTCTTTATCTAAAATAATCACATGATCAATCAGCTTTTTATGTGTTAACAACTCCTGGGCATAAACAGTTTCCTTATCACTATCAGCAGTAACAAAACCTCTCCAATTTGTCATCTCTAAATTTTCTAAAATATTGCAAAACTTAACAAAACCATTTTTTGAAAAATCTTTTGCTGTAAAATAAATAATTTTTTCCTCTTTGGCTATGCCATATTGTTCTTTAAAAACTTTTTGAGCCTCTTTTTTTTTAAAGTCCACAACTTCAACAGCTGGTAAAATAACTTCAATTTTATCGCCATCAAGCCCTAAAAGTTTAATAATTTTATTTTTCAAAATCGTTGAATTTACAATAGTTACTTTACTGTTTTTCATAAGTTTTTTTGAAAACTCATTTAATGAACCGCTGTGAAAATATATATCAGGATATTGTGTTTTTTTTAAACCGAAAGCTTGTAGTAAACCTCCATTTTTATATAGCTTCACATCTCTTATTGACTTTAAATATCTAACTAAATTTGTTTCTGTTTTATAATAAATAATCATGAAATTCCAACTAGTAATCGTTATTTTTTCTCATTCTTGAGAGCTCTTGTGATACACTGATATTAAATTCCTCATCAGGTTCAAAATTTAATCCATAATTTTTTTGTTCATAATCGATGCTATTTAATATGATTTTAACAGCTTCAATTCTAGCTTTATGCTTATTATCACTTCTAACTATATGCCAAGGTGCAGATTTTGAATTTGTTCGTCTAAGCATCTCATATTTTTTGTCACTAAATTCATCCCACAAATCTTGCGCTTGAAGATCAACTTCGCTAAGTTTCCAATGTTTTAATTCACAAGATTGTCTACTTTCAAATCTTGCTAATTGCTCTGCTTTTGAAACACTAAAATAAAGTTTAATCAAAATCATATCTTGACGAACTAAATCATGTTCAAAATTAACGACATCTTCCATAAAAATCTCATATTGTTCATTTGTACAAAATCCAAATATAGGTTCAACCATTGCCCTGTTATACCAGCTTCTATCAAATAAAACTATCTCACCGCCTGTTGGAAAATGTTCAATGTACTTTTGAAAAAACCATTGATGTCTTTGTGTATCTGTTGGTTTACCAAGTGCTACAACACGGTAATGTCTTGAATTCATATATCTTGTAATTCTCCTAATTGCTCCACCTTTACCACTTGCATCTCTCCCTTCAAAAAGAATTATCATCTTTTTTTTAGTCTTTTCAAGGTGTTTTTGAAGTTTAATAAGTTCAACTTGATAACCTTTCATCTCCTCGTAATCATAAATCTTTTGAATCCCTTTGGTTAAGGCCAATGGATCAAGTGCTTTATAATTACCTAATAAATTTTTAATTGTTTTACATTCATCAAATTCCGATTTTGAAATTGAAACTTGTGGTTCAGTTTTTTTTACAGGTTGCGTTATTTTTTTCTTTGTAACCACTTTGGAAATAAGTTTATCTTTTAATAAAACCACGCTTTCATTTTCCATTGTTGCTTTATAGTCATTGAGAAGTTTAAATGCTTTTTTATCATCCAATTTATCTAATTTAGTAAATCCTAGAACTTTTACATACCGTTTTGTCCCAATTTGAAATCTTGCAATATATTTTTTTCCATAAGTTGAATGCTCCTCTTTACCTATATAAAGTCCTGCAAAGTCAGTTTTTTCAAAATCTTTTAAATTCATCTATGTTCCTCTTTTTTAAATGTATTCTCTTGCTCCATAATTACAATCTCATCAGTTCCACTGATTATTATTTTCTTATTTCTTCTCAAATCTAAATCTTTATTTTTTTTCTCATAATCTAGTTTTCTAAGGATAAATTTCATAGTTTCCATCCTTGCTATTTTTTTATCGTCACTTCTTACTATTGTCCATGGAGCAACATCTGTGTGTGAAGCCATAAGCATTGAAAATTTAGCCACTGTATATTTATCCCATAAATCTTGAGCCAACTCATCAACTGGGCTAAGTTTAAATTGTTTTAAAGGATCTAGCTTTCTCTCTTTAAATCTTTTCTCTTGCTCTTTTTTTGAAACACTAAAATAAAATTTAAAAAGCTTGATGCCTGATTTTACAAGCATTTTTTCAAACTCAGGAACTTCTCTTAAAAATTCATGATGCTCCTCAGATGTACAAAATCCCATAACAGGCTCAACACCACCACGGTTATACCAACTTCTATCAAATATAACAATCTCTCCAGCACTTGGAAGATGAGCTGTGTATCTTTGAAAATACCATTGAGTTTTTTCTGTGTCACTTGGTTTTTCCAGGGCAACTATTCTAGCCCCTCTTGGATTTAGATGCTCTGTAATTCTTTTAATTGTTCCACCTTTTCCAGCAGCATCTCGCCCTTCAAATATCATTAAAATTTTTTCACCAGTTTCTTTGATGTGATTTTGAAGCTTTAAAAGCTCGATTTGAAAAAGTGTGAGTTGTTTTTCATATTCTAAAGTCTCTTTTTTTACCCATATTTGAACTTTTCCATTTTTCTCTTTCATCTCTTTTCGTTTTCTATCTTTTGATTGAGAGTCATGTTTTATATCTTCATTTGTATCTATCTCTTCACCATCTTTAAATTCATCTTTAATGATATTTCCGTTTATCGTACCAGTATTATTACCCATAATAACCCCTTTTTAAATTCTACTCTTGAAATCATTGTATCCAAAATTACTAACAACTAAAAAAGAATTATCACTTTTTTTGATCACAATTGATGGAAGGTTTACTCCATTAAAAGTAGTTGTCTTAACCATTGTATAGTGAATCATATCTTCAAAAATGATTTTATCACCAACATTAAGGGGTTTATCAAAACTATAATCCCCGATAATGTCTCCAGCTAAACATGTATTTCCACCGAGTCTATATTTGTATTGTTTTTCATTTGCATCAGATGAAGCACCTCTTATGTCAGCTTTATATGGCATAGCTAAAGTATCAGGCATATGACACTCAGCACTTGCATCAAGAATTGCGATATCAATTCCATTGTGGACAACATCTAACACTGTCGATTCAAGATAACCAGTTTTCCAACCAACAGCTTCACCAGGTTCGAGATAAATTTTAAGATGTGGGTATTTTGCTCGTATTTTTTTTAAAAAATTTATAAGCCCTTCAACATCATAATCAATCCTTGTAATATGATGTCCACCTCCAAAATTTAGCCATTTTAGCCTAGAAAAGTATTCACTAAATTCAGCTTCAAATTTGTTAAACACTTCTTCAAGAACATCAAAATTTTGCTCACAAAGTGCATGAAAATGAAATCCACTAATGAGTTCTAAATTATTTGGATAAGTATTAATTCCCTTTAAAAACTCACATTTTGTAATACCTAAACGACTATAAATACCGCACGGATTGTATAAGTCAATTTCAACACTACTATACTCAGGATTAATACGAAGCCCAATAGAATTGTGATTTTTTAAACTATTTTTGTATAACTCTAATTGAGCAAATGAATTAAAAACTATATGATTGGAAATCTCTGTAATTTTTTCAAATTCGTTTGGCTTAAAAGCCGGACTATAAGTATGAACTTCACCCTTAAATTCCTCATAAGCAAGTAGTGCTTCATTTAATCCACTAGCACAACATCCTTTTAGGTGTTCTCTGCATAAATCAAATGTACTTTTGAGCGAAAAACCTTTTAAAGCAAGTAAAATGCTAACATCGGCTTCATCTTGAACATATTTTAAAAGTTTTAGATTATTTAAAAGGAGAGTTTCCTCACAGACATAAGATGGACTAGGTAAATTGATTGTTTGATTGTTATTGCATTTCATATTAAGATTTTAGCGAAAATTAATTAATAAACTTTTAGATAGAATAATTCTAGTAACAAAGTATGTAACCATATTGATCATTTTTAATCAAATTTGATTTGTTATCACAAAATGTAAATATTAAAGAAACAAAAAAAGGGAGGAAGCAAATGAAAATTCAATATGTTGGTCCAAGACCAGAAATTTCTCAACATGGTATTACTTTTAAAACCGGTAAGGAGGATAAATATGTTTATCTTCAAGTAGCAGTTCAAATTTTAAAAGCAATAGATAATAACTCAAAAAATGATAGAACATATTCATATAATTCTAATGAAAAAACTCTAAATGATGCTGATATGCTAGCTATAATGCTTGAATACGAGCCATCACTAGAGGAATCAATTATAAAAGAAAAACAAGCTTACTCAAAACATCTTGATAGTGAGTTAGAGCATATTGAACATAGGGAACATATGAATGAGTTAGACAAGCAGATTTATATTGAAAATTTTTTAATTATGAAAGAATATAGACTTCAAAGGGCAGTTAATAAAATGTACTATATGCACTGTATTAAAGAGATTGTTGATGTTATAAAAAGGGAAAAAATTAAAGAGATAGACACACCATTTCAAGAGAAATATTGGCACATTCTACAAACAATTGAAGGTGAAATTATGACACTTAAAAGCGGAATTAAAGCAGAATTAAAAATTGAAAGAGATAAAGAAAATAAACTGATAGCCAAATTACTAGTTGGCGGATACCCAACTTAACTATAAAATGATAGCAACAACAATTTAGTTGCTATCTAAGCTCATCTAACATATCATTTAAAGAATAATAATTTCGTAAAACTTTTTGATAGTATGTATTGTTTGTAATCCGTCCGTTGTAGCAATTTAAGGCTCTATGATTAAATCCATGTCTATTTAGACAATTTTTAAGAACCCTAGCTCCAAAAAAAACACTAATTTTTGGATCGAAAAGATCCTCTTTTGTTAATCCAGCCCTTTTTACAAGTGGCAAATGAACTGAATTTATCTGCATCAATCCGTAATCACAACTTCCATTGTTATTTCCACAATTTATCGCTTTTGGATTAAAATTTGATTCTGTTTTTGCAATAGCATATAAAATAAGTGGGTTAATATCATAATAATCCCCAGCTGCTTCAAAATAACTTTCATTTGTTTTTAAATCCTCAAGTGCTAAGCTATAAATTGACAGACAAAGAATTAAAATAAATTTCATGCCGAATCCTAAATATTATAAATCCATCAGCATATTTTCAATAACAATATCTATATTTTTTTTCTTTTCAGTTTTAGGTATTTCTATTGTTTTTTTAGATTTTGTACTATTAACTTCTTCAACTGATGTGATGACTTTTATATTATCATCAGTTCGAGTTATTGGTAAAACAATTTGTTTTGGTTTCTCAATAACAACTGGCATAGCTTCAACTTTTTCTATTTTTTCAATTTTGTTTAACTTTTTATCTTCTTTTTTATATGTTTCAATAACTATATCTTTTTTAATATAATCACTTGGAATGTAATTTATAGTTGACATATGAGCACTTCTAAAGTATCTTTTCATCTTTTTTAACTTGGATTTAGCTTCTTTTTTCGTTTTAATATTGACTAAATAAACCATATATACAGTTTCTCTTTTTTCAAGATATATATTTTGCTCATTTCTTAAAACATCTCTAATTTTATACAAACTTTGTACAACTCCAGCATTATATGTAATAACTTGAATCGCATATTGATTTTTATTAACTTCAGGATACTCTATAAATTTTGGCAAATCTTTATCTCCAACCAGAGCCTTTGCGTTTACAAAACCTTTAGTTGTCTTTATCCACTGATTAACATTTTGTTTATCATTTAAAATAGTATTGTTTGAATCAATTGCCTCAACAATATCACCTTTTAGGTAGTGACCCAATATCTCACTAGTATCATTTGGTGCTTGTTTTGCAAAAACCATTTTATCATTTGCTACAAAATATTCATTTGCGCCCAAAGATAAAAAAAGACCCCCGATAAAAATCGTACTTAAAAATTTATTCATTATTTCCCCTTATTAAATTAATTTACTTACTATCATAGCTGAGACTCCAAAGATGCTATTTGCTGAGCTTCTTGTTCATACAGCCTTCTAAGTTGTGGATCATTAGGATTGCTATCCAATCCACTTTTTGTTCTTGCATGTTGAATCTTAAGTGATGCTAGAACTGATTTTAAAATTTCTTTTGAATCACTTCCAGAATTGCTGTTAGTATTACTATTATTTGTTGGCACACTGCTTTCATTTTGTTTTGTTTTGTTTTGATACACAGAAACTTCATTTGTAGAATCAATTTTGTTTGTTTCATATTGTGATATTTTAAAAATTTGATTGTCAAGAAGCTTCTGCATCTCAACTTTACTGTTTGGAATTATATTTTTATATGATTTTAATAAATCTATATCACCACTCATTGAGACAAAATCCTTAAATTTAACAAAATCGCCTAAAAGTGGATTATTACTGTTATCAAAATACTCTATATCATCTGAACGAATTTGTATATCCTCACCAGCTAGACCTTCTAATAGTACATCATCAATTTTTCTAATATTGCCATTTTCATCGAAATCATAAAAACCAAAATATTTATTTGAAATACTATCGCAATCCTCTTTTGTTAAATAACCGGTTTTTGCCAAGCTACTACAGTCAGGTATGCTCACACCCTCTTCAATCATAACTTGCGATATTGCCAAAGCAAAACCATTTAAAATCTCTTGATCTGCGGCCCCACTAATTACCATTTTACCTTGAGTGCTATCATAAACTGTTAAATTTTGTTCTTGTTTTAGTGCCAAAGTTTTGTTAAGTTCAGCAACCTGTGTTGCTATTTTGTTTGCAGTTAAACTATCACTTTGTAACTTTATATCGTTATATTTTGGCTTTTCTTCATCTTTTTTAGAACAACCATCAAACAATATTAAAATTAAAAAAATGCCACAAATAAAAATAAAATTTTTAAAGTTCAAACCAAGCTCCTATCCTAGCATCATTATCTTTTCCGCCTTGCGCAACATTGGCGCCAGTAAGTGGATCAATATTAATACCGGTTGCAAAATCATCAGTTTGTTTGTAAATATTGTGAAGTTCATTCTCAAAAGTAAATTTTACAGCCTGCTCAATTCTTGTTCTAGTTTTTAAATCTTCTGTATTGTTTACATCATGTGTATGATAATTTTGATCATTTCTGCAATCAACATATACATAAAATCTTCTAGGATTATCAACTAAAGTAGTATTTGAATCAACATTTAATAAATCAACTGATACTTGAAGGTTGCATCCTCCATACTGAACCAATAAATCTTGACTCCCAGCAGTTTTTCTTGTTCCATTAATATCACTGATTGAAGTAATTCTGTCATTTACTAAGAAAAAACTGTTTGACGTATTCCAATCGTTACAGTAAAATAGCCTTGATGTATTAAGATCTACAAAATCATAATTAGGGCTACAATTTACATCAGTTGCGCTAGCGTAACCATTTTCACCAATTATTCCATCTTCAATTATTATTTTTATTGTTTTTTGTAAATTTGTAATTGATTCATAAAAGTTATTTTTTGCCATAGTCTGTATTACGTAAAAAGCTGCTACTGAAGCCAGTATAAGCGCCAAAATAACTTCAAGAATTGTAAACCCTTTTTTCATATCATTACTCTCGCAAATCTTTTTCATATTCCATAATCCTATTGAAGTCTTTGTCGGTTATCAAATCAAATGCTCTATACTCTAACGCCATCTCTTTTTTTGATATATATTCAACCTTACCAGCTTTTACAATGCTTCTCATATCTGTAATATCACAATTATCTAGTGTTTTAAAATATGCCATCTCATAAACAGGCAAAAGACCTTTTACGCCCAGTCCATTACAGTTTTCACATCCTTTATTTAATAATATTTTATTACCCTTGCAGACTTGACATTTTTTACCTATTAATTCTTGCGTTACTATAAGCTTTATTGCTTCTTTGATTATGTTTTGTTCATCAGATGAACCAAGCATTCTAAGAATTGTCTCTTGAACACTTCCTGTATGCATAGTTGAATACGCGAGATGACCTTTTATACCAAGTTCTATAAACTCTTTTACTTCATCTGGTGTTCTAACTTCTTGAATAAGTACTACATCTGGATCCTGTCTAAGAAGTGCTGTAACAGCAATTTGTCTAGTCATTTTATAGCGCTCTTCTGCATCTTCTGTTCTTGTTAAGTCAACTTGAGAAAATGGTGCAACAACCTCAATTGGTGACTCTATACTTTTAATTCTTCTGCCTTGTTCATATAGGTCAGCCAAAATACAGTACAAAAGTGTTGATTTACCGCTATTTGTCTTACCGGTGATTAAAACTATACCATGAGAATTTGATGATGCTTTTTTCAGAAGATTTATAGCTTTTTCATTATATCCAAGTCCTGTTAATCCAAGTCCAGAAATCTCTTCATAGTTCATAAGCTTTCTAATACTAACAGCTCTACCTTGAAACTGCCCTTTGTTATCAAACATTGAATGTAGTCTAAAAGTCCTGTCAGTTAATTTACCATTTTTTGACAATAATCTCTCTTTAATCAGTCCTGAAACTTCTGGTGGATTTGAAAGACTATCTTTACCTATTTTAATAAGTGCTTGATTATAAATTTTATCAACATAGTCTTTATTAATTGGTGTTGTAGTTATCCTGACAAGTTCTTGTCCAAATCTTGCTGTAAAATAATAGCTATATTCGTCTAAAAGCTGAAAATGTAAATCTGAAATATCATTACTTTCCATATATTTCAAAATATCGCTAAAATTACTTTCTGATTTTCCACCAAGTTCAATTGTCTTAGTGTTGTAGTAATAAGCATATATTGAACTACTTATGAAGAAATAGTCTTCATATACAATATTAGTTGAAGTCACAGGTAAAACGTATCCTACAAAAACTTTATCATCACTATTTCTTTTAACACAAATACTTCTGTATTGTTTTATACTAGACATACTTTCATTATCTTTTGCATAGAAAAAATAGTGTATATTAAAATCATCAGCAATAAGTTCATCAATTGAATTGTAGTATTTTCTTGATGGAAATACTTTATCAACAAATTCCTTATGTAAATCTGGAGTTGATAAAAAGATATTTAATATATAATCGAAAGTTAACTCTCGCTCACTGATTTTTCCACCAAGCTCACTAATATTATACTTCTCTGCCATTTTTAAAAATAAATTTTTATAAGGTATTAATGTCATATCAACTTTATTTACATCTTGATATTCCTTAAGTTTTTCATTTAGCCAATCTTGGACACTAACTGAGCTATTTAGTTTTGCTTTTAAAGACGCGATATCAAATTTCATATCAATTCCTACCTAATTTTTCTTGTAAAGTTCACACTTCACCCCAGTTTCAGTTTTTTCAATACTTTTTATTCCGTACATCTCTGACATTACCATTTGTATTATTGTATAAAGTAAATTTCTATCGCCAAAAGTAATTTGTATCTCAATGTCTGTTACATTCAAATATGTTTTATTTTTATCTTTAATAATATAATACCCGCCTATTATCTCTTTGCTCTTGAGCATTTGACAAACTTGATCTAGTATTGTTCCGAGTTCAACTTCATCAATTCCACTATTTTGTTCACTATTTAATTTTGTTTTATTTAATGCTATTCTTTTTGTAATTTCAGTTAATTTTTCTTTATATGCTTTTATAGCATCATCAGTATCAAGCTTTTCATTGTATAAGCTATTTAATTTTAAGCCAAATTCACCTAGATAAATTGAAAAAATTGCAATACAAATAGCACTTGTAATAAAAGTCAAAAACATTTGTTTTTTAAGTAAAGTTTTAGCTACCCAATTTTCATTTTTTATTTTTATTTTTTTTATTTTATTGACCATTATTTTCCCCATTTTGAGGTAATTGTTCTGGTCTATAAATTGTTTTTACTTTTCCATCTTCTATTGTATTTAAAATATCTATATTTTCTTTATCTTTGTTTTCTAGTTCAATTTTTAAATTTGTAAGTTCACTTTGTGATTTTTGAAGCTCCATTTTAAAATCCTCTTCAAGTGTACCAACAAGTAAAGACAAAATATCACTAGCAAAATAACCCATCAAAATAATACTCACTAATGAGATAAAATATTTTTTAATTTTTGCTTGTCTTGGCTCCAATATTCTTACAGAATTTAATATTTCAGATATTCTTGTACATTTTATATAGCTTGGCCTTAGATATGTGTAATTAATTGGTTTATCATTTTCTATATTAGAATTCAAAATCTCTTCATCTAATAATTGAAAATTTTCACCATTAAACTTTGTGTAATGTATGTATTCAACTACCTCGTGTTCTTTGACATTGTCTCCAAGTATTATGTGAATATTATCTTCACCGATAAGAGTTTTAGCAATATTGATATTTTCTTGTACTACAATTTGTTTTGATTGGAGTTCGTTTTCATCTATTTTCATATAAGCTGTCAAAGATTTCTCAAATATATTTAGCGTATTGAAAAAATAAAATTCTGTAATTTTTATATCTTTACTATTATCAAAATATCTATGCGCAATTAAAAAAAGTTTTTCATTAGGATACTTCTTTTTACAAACATTAGCAATATCATAAATCGAAAAAAACGGCTTATCATTTTCACTTAATATTACATGGTCTCCTAGAATATGTGGTTCAAATCCATCAAATTTACTTTCATCTTCAAGATACTCTTCTTGAGTTACTACTAATGAATTCTCAATTAAATATGACATTTCAAACCCTTACATCATTGCCATAGCAAGACTTTGCAAAGCAAACATTGCCATAAATAAACCAGAGACAAAGTATAAAATAATCATAAATCCAACTACTGGTGCTAAGCCACCAAAAAGTCCATTGATAGTTTTATGTTTTATTGCATTTGTATCTTGAACATAAGTTATTAGTGCTGGCATATTTTCCCAAAATGTCTTACTAACTTCTGCTGATTTTAAAACCAAAGTTACATCTTTCGGAAAACTAAAGTTTTCAAAAACAGTATATATATTTCTTCCAGCAATTGCTTCTTTTTCTAATTTATCAAAAAGCCTAATCCATCCGATTTTTGGGGATGACTTTTTAAGCAAATCAAAAACTCTAACTTGATCAAGACCAACTTTTTGAAGATTGTACATAAGCATTAGTATATATGGAACATCATCATAAGACTTTAATGGTAGATACTTATATATAATTTCTGGTTTAAATTCTCTAAGATAAAAATAATAAGATAAAAGTGCTGTCACAGAAGATGCGTATGCTATTAAAATTGTCATAGTTAAGTCCCTTTGTTGCAAATACCAAATAAGTTTTCCATCATCACCAATATCAATCCCTTTGGTTAATTGTACCTGCTCAACTAAAGTATTTACCATACCATAAAATGTTGGCTGAGCTAGATAAGCTATACTAAGACCTATTATTACAGCCAAAACTGGGAAAGCAAACAATCTAAAAATCGTATTTTCAAATTTGCCACTTAAATCCCTAATAGCCAAAATAGATCTTACAGCATCAAGTCCGCCTGTTGATTTATTTATTAAAAATACTTCACTACCTCTAATAACTCCCTCTTTGTAAAGTGCATCACCAATAGATAGATCAAGTTTAGTAATATTATAAAAAACTTTCTCGAGTGTTTTTTTTGTAGAACCACTCTCAACATTTATCAAAATTTCAATTGCACTTGGAATAGAATTACCAATTTTAAGTAGTGACTCAAAAGATCGTATAATCCTATTTGATAAATTTACACTAATGGTCTTTTTCTTATTGTTATTAAATTTCATTTATTTCCATCTACATGTTCATCTTTAATTTTGCTTTGTTTTTGTCAATATCAACAACTTCAATTGTTTTGAACATCTGATGAATTTTTAATTGCATCGGAATATCTACTGCTTCTTTATTGGCAGTTTGAACCTCTTTTTTTGCACCTAAATTCATCAGATTCATAATCTCTTGCTCAACAATAATTAAAACTTTTGAGATAGTTTTAATATCATAACTTTCTAATTCACCTAACATTTTTTTGTATTTTGTTAGATTTTTATATATATTTCCATTTGTTTCTACTCTTGATAAAACATTATTAAGTTCAACCCCAGATACATAAGCAAACTTCATATCACCGATTGCAGAGTATCTTTGCACTGTAACGCTATCACTTATCTTAACCTTGTACTCTTTAAGAAGTTCATCAACATTTTTTATTATATTTTTTGCTCTGAAGATATGATATTTTTTTGCTATATCATTGTATTCTTTATAGTTCTTTTCCCGTTCAGCTATACTTTCATTATTGTACCTATTTTTATCATCCGTAAATGCTCCACTATCTTTATTTGTAGCTATCGCAGTATCTAGACGCTTAAACAGATTACTCAAATCACCCTTGTTTGCTGGTGGTTCACCCTCACCAAAAAGAGTAGATAAACTCAATAAAAAAACTATAAAAAATTTCATACAAAAACCTTCTTTTAAAATTATTAAAGTGGAGAAAAACTCCACTTATTAAAAACTATCTAATATTTACAGGATCATAACATACTGCATTTTGTGTAGCATCACAAGGCATTGCAGCACTTTGTCCGATAGCTCCAGCAGCAGCATCACCTGCATAAGCAGTAGTAAATGTAACTGCAGTACCAGCAGAATTACCAGAGATCCCAACAACACCATCCCTAAATGCACTTAATGCATAATCTCTAAGTCTTGGATCCCAACCTGCTCTTGATTCTGTTGCATTTGTAGCTATTGTAGCTGTTCCTGCTGGTACAATTTCCATACCAATAGCAAAATTTGCAGTATCAACATTTGTAGTTGTAAAATGATTTCTAATACTATATCTAACAGCTGTAGCCGTAGCATTTGCATCACCGGTTCGTAGTCCACTTGACATAATAAAACCATTTACAACAGTCATGTTACTAGGAAGTAAGCTAGTTAATGCTCCTGAAGATAAATTTCTTAAACTACCATTTCCCATAGATACTTGTCTTTTCCAAGTAACAATAGCTTCAGCAATAGCTTTTACATCATTTGTAATAACTTGTTTTACCTCTGCTTGATTTGAATTTGACATAAGCTTAGGAATAGTAAGTCCTAAAATAATAGCTATCAAAACAATCGCTAAAATAATCTCAATAAGAGTTATCCCTTTTTTCATCCCTTTTTTCATCCCTTTTTTCATCGTGTTTTCCATTTTATTTCCTTTTTTTGGTTTAGTTCGGGAACTCAATCCCATAATGACGCACAAACTTTGTAGTGCAAAATTTAATCTACTTTAGTCTCTAATTGCTGCACTAACAACAAATACAGTTTCTTTTCTAAAATATTTCTTATTTCTTGCACCCCCTAACACAAAGTTTTCGATAGGTACGATCCCACTATAATCGTTTGCATCTTCATAAGTTGTAAGATGTCCTATCACTTTTTTCTCACCATTTTCCATCATAATATTACTACTAAAAGTATTTGTTGATATATCTGGTAGCGTAATTGTGTTGCCGTCATAAATTGCTGGTGTTACAGCATTTATTCTAACAATTTTGGGTTGAATATTAAATTCTATTTTATTTCCATTAACCTTTGATAATACACTTAACACTGTTCCTTCGCTTATCTCAGATGTCTCAGGTGTACTTGTTGAAGTTGAAACACCATTTGTTGTTGTTGTCTCTTTTGTTACTGTTTTTACGTAACTTTTACTATCGGTAATATCTATAAAATATGGGATACTATTTTTTAAAATATATCCATGCTTGGTTTGTTTTAAAAGTCTAATAGTAGAATTTTCTAGCCTTGAGCCTTCAACACTAGCCTTTTCCCCATTTGTTTGTGTTGAAGCTAAACTAAACATACTACTTCCAACTGTTGAACTTAAAAAACTTCCACTGACTGTTCCATTTTTTATAGTAGCACCCAAGCTAACTGCCATATCAAACTCTTGAGTAACTGCAAATTCATAAATCTCCAATTGAAAATCAACTTGTTTTTCAAATACACTATTGAAGTTATTTATAAGGAGTGTTAAATTTTGCATTGTTTCTTTATCTGCTATCGCAAAAACAGTACCAACTGTGCGATTGAATGTAAACGAAGCACCTTTATTGCTTTTTTTAATTAACCCTTCAATATCTGTTTCAAGTGATTTTAAAATGTCAAACTCAATTTTTGTTTTAACAGATTTTTCATCACTTCCACCTGAACCAACATCATTTTTTACAGTTTTTTTAACATCTAAACTTCCAGAATATTCAATATTACTAAGACTTACGTTAAACATTTTAGGTTTTAATTTTGTAAATACAATAGTTTTATTTTCATAATCCACATCTACATAAACATTAAAAGATGTTGATATGTAGTTTAGTAGTTCCATAATATTTTTACCAGAAAAAGATATGTATGTATTGTCAAATAAATCATCCATTGAATTCATTGAAAATAATTTTTCATTTGCAAGTTTTTCAGTTTTTTTATCTGTACCGTCTGATAATCCTTTTGCAACTACATTAAATCCTGAAACATGTTTTAATTGTTCTAATACATCAGAGATAGCCATTTTTCCATCAATTGAAAAAGGTATATCTTTAAGATTTTGTGTGAACACTTCCTTATTTTTTACAGTAACTATTTTAATTCTATCTTTTTGAAATCTACTTTCTTTAATATATATGAAATAGTTTGTTGTGTCTTGAATGTGTCTATTAAGTCTATCAAAACTACTAAGACCAAGCTTATGACTATTTTTAATTGCCGGCAAAAAAACATCTTCACTATCTGGTGAGAGTAGATAAACTTTCCCATCAATATTACCAAGCTCTTCAAGTGCAGTTGAAATACGCTTCATATTGTCAAGTCCTATATACTTTTTGTCGCTAACAACTTCAACAATTGAACTTTTTACATAACTCTCAGATTGAGTTTGAGGAAATTTTTCATCTGTAAATTTTTTAAAATCCGCATTAAATTCACCATGTGGATCAAGTTTTCCACTGCAACCATAAAATGATGAAAAAACTGTTGCTAATAACAAAGTTTTGTAGTTATTTTTTATAAATCTTCTCAAGTTATTTTACCCTCACATAAACTGTACTGTTTGTTTTTGATATGCTATTGATTCTAATATTTCCCACTGAATCATCTTGTTCATACCGTTTACCCCTAAGTACAAGTTCATTATCACAAATTATCCCTATTGCTTTGATTGTTTTTGAATTTGTGTTTTCTATTGTATTTTTTTGGATTTCACTTTTATTTGCAGAATTAACTAAAATTTGAAGTAACTTTATTTTTTTAACTTCGTCATCTATTTTACTTGGTGTTTTAAGTTTTACAACACTAGCAACAACTTGTGCATTTGTATCAACATCAATTACATCATTTACTATTGTACATTTTTCACCGCCATATAGAAGATGCTCTGGATAATATTTATTTAAGTCCGTACTCTCTATTTTAGTACTAGACAGTACGAATTGTTGTTTTATTCCACCTTCTAACATATTTAGCGTTTTTACTTTTTCAAATGTTGTGTTATCAACAACTATAAATTTACCGCCACTATTATTATCACCAAATGATAAACTTAATAACAATCCAGATATTAATAAACTTTTTAAATACATATTTTAACCTTTTATAATTTTAGCGATTTGATCGAGATAAATTTTAGATTCAAATGGCGAAATCTCTTTTGACTTGATTTGTTGAAGAACTAATGAAATATCTTTGATGTCATATCCAAAACCATTTTTAGTAATAATTTCATCTATACTGCTAACGAATTTGTCAATATTTTTTTCATTTTGTAATCCAATCAATGTAAGCTTATCTAGGAGATAATTTTTAGAATAAAGAGTGTTCTCTTCCAATACTTCAACTGGAGAAACTTTGACTTTTTTAATCTCTGGTTCAACTTTTGTTTTTAGTACAAATTTTGACACAAATGACTTTAGCATCTCATTAGGATTTGATTTATATTTTGTGTACTCTTCGGGAGAAATATCGTAAACTTCTGCAGAAAATGCAAATGAAATGCAACAAAGCAATAGCAACATTTTTTTATTAATATTTAACATCTTAATCAACCACCCTTATCCAAGAACTACCATTATATATATACTCCCATATTTGTGTACCATTTAAAGCATAACCTTTAGTACCTTTTGGAGGTTTAATTGTATCCAATAAAACTTTACTAGTCCTGTAAATCTCTATATTTGGTTTATTGGAAACTTGTTCCCAAGTATTTGATGTGGCACAAAAATATATTAAATATCCACCACTAACATCTGGTCTATACCAAACACTTCCATGATTTAATGTACTATTACAAGTTGGAGCTTCATCTTGAATACTTACCAAACCAGAACCAGATGTAGGTGCTAAAGTTTTTACTATTTTATGATTTATTAAAAACTTAATTGTTTCTGGTTTCAGCTTTATACTCATAGAATTATCTGGGTTAATTATTGCATTTTGGTGAATATTTGGATTGTTTCTATAAACTTGTTTTGAAATATTAGAAAGATTATTTGGCACTATATTTTTAAAAACTACTGATAGTGGCAACACTGTCGTTGTTGTAATAGGTAAACTACCTGGTGTTGGAGAAAAACTAAATGACAAGAGCTGATTTTTATCATAACCTTGTTTATTCATAGTTCCGTACTTTTCTTCTAAAACTTGCATATTAGATTTAACTGGTGCGGTTGTTCTTGCCATTGGAACATAACCTGTTTCCATTACAAATAAGTTTATATACTCATATATTGTATTTGCTCTCTCTATAGTCATACCAATATTTTTTGATCTTGCCAACTCCAAAGCTAATTTTGTATCTAAAGCATTTATATTCAAAAACGAAAACAGTAAATAAAAGAGAATATATTTTTTCATTATCGAAAAACCTTTGCATAATTTTTATCTTGATCAGTAAAAATAATTTTTTCACTTGTGGTCGAATTAAATTCTTTATATCTATCTTGCCCTACATAAAATAATTTATTATCAATCAATTCAGTAGTATTTTCTAATTCTTTTTCTTCTATATTTGGTATCGTTTCCCATACATAACCTGAACTACTGTTACAATAACGAATGATAAATCCGCCTGCACCATCTGGTTCATACCATGTATAACCTGATCTTGCAAAATTACATTGCAAAGATCTTCCAATTAGAGGTATGGGTGTGATATTAGCTAATATTTTATTAATTTTAACTTGAAATTCAGATGTATCAATATCAAAAGGAACTTGTAAGATAGGCATTGGACTATTTGGAGGATTTACCCTACTATCCAATACAATACTATCAGCTATCATATTTGTATTCCTTATGAATAGTTGTTTTGTGGAGTCCGTTGGATATGTTGTAAAAATATTTGAATATATTATGGTTGAATTATTTACATCAACACTAAATGCTATTTTTTGAGTTCCATTGGTGTCATCATAAGATGTTGGCCACCATCCATCATTGATTTCATTGGCATTCATTGTTTGACAATAATCAATAAGGTTAGTTCTAGTTGGAACTGAACCATTATGAATTATAAATTGGTTTATATATTTATTAATTATTTGAATTTTTTCTAACTTCTCATATAATAAATTTTCGCTTGCTCTATTTCTCAAATTAGATAAAAGCTCATCAACGGCAAATAAACCACTAATAAACAAAAAAAATATAAAACTAATTTTTACAATTTTATTTTTAATCATATTAGCTGACTCGTAAGTGAAGCAATTGCATTTTCGTAATCAGTTTTTTGAGTATTTAATGCAGCTAACTTTGAATTTAAGGTATTCATGGAAGTATTCCATGATCTACATGGTAAAAAAGTAATCGGTTTATTTCTACAATTATTAGGATCTGGCATTGCAGCAATTTGATTTTGCTTAGCTGAAATATCTTGTATAACAATATTTAATAAATCTGTTAATTCTGCTATTTGAGCTAAAATAGCATCATTTGGATTTCCTATAACTGGATTAAGGTCAGTGTATATAATATTTGATTTTGCAAACTCTTTTGTTACGTAGTTATAAGAACTGCATCTCGTATCGGCACTATTTAAAGTTGCTAAGCTACCTATTCCTTTGTATTTTAAATATTTTATTCTATCTCTTGCCATTTTAGCAATTAAATATTTTGATGTTAAGGTATTATTACCAAGCTTTTCTAATTGAATACAAAGATTATACAAAGATGTGTCATTCATATATTTTATCTTTTGCTCCATTTTTGCATTATTTATTGAGTTCTTTCGTATAGTGTTTAAAAATATTTTTGAATTATCGATTTCATTATAAACTATCTTTTGACGCTTTACTGTATTTAAATTTCGAAAATCCAAAATATCATTTTTTGGTATACTAATTCCGTACACTCCTGCATCATAGAAGTATTTTATTGCATTATTTAAATCTAAGCACTCGGAGAGTTGCATTAAAATTTTTGTTGCTGGTGTTTTTGTAATTATATCTGAACAAGTAAAATTTTTTTTAGTTTTAATTAGTATTAGTGAAGCATCTTCCATTGCATCGAGAACTAAATTTTCTCTGCTTGTTAATACATCTCCAGCTAAAGTTTTGGATAACTTAATATTTCTCACTGTAAGCAAACTACTTTCATTGAACATATCATTATTTATACCTTGAATACTATTCTTCGCAACACCACTTAAGTGCTCAACTTTATCTTTTGCTTTTTTAATGTAGTACTTATCTATAATTTCACTAGAAGCACTACAATAAAAATTCAAGAGAAAGATTATTAAAACAATTTTCTTCAAATATAACCCTAATTTTAGTCGATATAAGTGTTATATAACACTTATATCCTCATCGATGAATAATTTAGCTGTCGGATCTTTTTTGTTAACATATTCAAAGAACTCATCTGCTCTATTTTCAATCTTAACTGTTTCTTCAGATTTTACCCATTCACTACTATCTTTTAACACTATTTTGTCACCATTATCTCCAACAAAGATTAAATCATTTGTTTCGTCACTCATAACTAGAACATCACTTAGTTCAACATCATGGATAATATAGTTACCCTCTGACATATCAATTGTTTTAATATCAGAATTACTACTTGCAAGTACATCAAAATTGATATCCGCATAGTCACTATCAAGAATTAACGTAGAAGTGTCTTTATTTACAATCTTACCTATCTCGAATTCTACTCCGCTTTCTTTAGCATCAATATCAAATCTTTGACCAAATACTTTACTATTTCCATTATCAGACACTTGTGTCCAAGTAACCAAGAAACCTCCATCTTTAAGAGAAGCAATATGTGGTTCAAATAAATCAAACTCTTTATCGATAACAATACTATTTCCAACTTTAACAGAATTAGTATCATATATATTAATAACTATGTTCTCATTTATATTTAATACAACAGCAAATCCATCTTTAAATTCAGCAACTTCAGGTGTTCCAGTAGTTCCAACAAACGATTCAATCAAGGTATCCTCGCTTGTAGCATTTCCATTTGAATCAAATGTTTGTGTGTATATTGCTTGCGAAGATTCTGAATATGTTACATAAGATATAACAAATCCTCCATTACTTAAAGCCGAAACGAATGGTGTTTCTTTTGAAGATTCAACATCCTTAGTAATTTGAACTTCACTGCCAACTTTAGTACCATTTTCATCAAATCTTTGAGATTTAACCTGATATACACCATTTTCAACATCAAATGAATGCCATACAATTATAAATCCACCATCATCAAGGCTTGTAATTTTAGCTTCTGATTGATCTCCATCTACAAATGTATTTACAAGTTTTTCACTTGAGACAATTAATCCATTAGCATCATAAATTTTTACAAAAATATCATATACACCATTTTCATTTAAATCTTCAGATTGCCAAACAACAACAAATCCACCATTAGTAAGACTTGTAATTTCTGGATTTTGTTGATTTTTATGTGTAGTTTGATTTACAAGTGTTTCAATTCCAACTTTTTGACCAGTTGCATCAAATTGTTGCATATAAATACCCCAACCTGAACCATCTTGATTTTCTGATTGCCAAACAACAACAAAACCTCCATCTTTAAGACCTACAACGTCTGAATCTACTTGCTCATTCAAAATCGATGTATTTACCATAAATGCTGTGCCAACTTTTGATCCATCTGCTGAGTATCTTTGAGCAAAAATATCACCTTCATTATTTTCAAAATTTGTCCAAGTAACAATATATCCACCATCTTCAAGTTCAGATATTGGGTCAATATTATAAGCATGACCTATTATAGTTCTCTCTATACCGTCTGTACCAATACCTTTAACTGTAACTGTTTTAACTCCCCTACCACCATTTAAAACACCATGAGCGTAATATGTACCATCAGCTCCAATAACTACTGATATTGTTTTAGTATTAGTACTGTTAGTACAGTAAACGGTTGTGCCTGGTTTACCAGTACCTTTAACTGCATAGTGATGGCTTGTGTTATATTCAATTGTTGATACGATAGCAGTAAATGGACTTCCTGCTGTAAATGCATCAAGTGATTTCACAGATGCATTACCAGCTCTATCAATACTTTTTATTTTAACATCTCCATCAGCATGATATCCTCCATCAACTTTAAAGCTCTTATTACCAGCTCCAAGCAATACCCAATCACCATTACCTATACTATAATAAACTGCAGATGTTGACTCTGCATCTTTAATATATACAGTAGTTCCGCTAGTAGAATAAGATAAAGCATCTGCATAATTATCAATAATAACTGTTCCAATATCCTTAGTATTAACATTTCCTGCATAATCAGTAGTTCTTACAAACAGATCAGATGTAGTATTGTGACCTAAAGTAAATTCGTTACCAACAACTTCAATCCAAGTTACACCACCATTTGTAGAGTATTCTACCAATGAATTACTCTCTACATTACTAAGTACAAATTTTCCATCTCTAGAGATTAAATCACTTGTGCTACCATACTTACCAGCAGTATCATTATCCATTCTAACATTAAATGAATCAGACACAGTATCAATTGTCCAGTTACCTATATTACTAACTGAAGATACATTTCCTGCTATATCAATTGTTTTAAAACTAATATTATTATAGTGTCCATCTGCCAAACTAAGCACAGTTCCTTTGCCTTGAGTCCAATTAATACCGTCGTATTTATAGTACCAGCTTGATGTAGATTCTATATCTAAAATCGTAATACTGTCATCTGCTGTAAGTTTATCACTTCGAGATAGACCTTGATCATACAATCTAGCTGTAAAATCATCAGCTGTTGTGTCAATTACAACTTTTCCTAAATTATGTAGCGACTCATTCCCTGCGATGTCAATAGTTTTAACTTCAACCTTATTATAAACGCCTTCAACTAGAGTAAATTTAGCTTCAGATGAAGTTTTATATGTCCAATCACTATACGAACCACTTGAATTTTGAGTTCTATAAGCCCAAGCTGAAGTTGCTTCAACACCAGTTAAAGTAAACTCACCATTGCTACTAATCAAATCTTTATCTGTTCCTTTTCCACCAGAAGTATCATTTGTCATAGAAACATTAAAGCTGTCATTTGTTGTATCAAATTTCCAGTTTCCAATATTTTGTACACTTGACTCATTACCAGCTACATCAATAGTTTTAAATTGAATATTATTTAGAGATACATCACTTGAAATTTGTAAAGTATAATTACCAGCAGATGGTGCTTTTGTCCAATTGATACCATCATATTTGTAATAAACCATTGAAGTTGATTCAACACCATTAATCTCAATGCTTCTATCAGAAGTAATATGGTCATTCGCTGTTCCCGTTCCTCCGAATGTATCGCCTAAAGCAACACTGAAATCATCAGATATAGAGTCAGTAACTATTTTTCCAAAATTTGTAGTTGTTACATTTCCAGCAATATCAATACTTCTAACTGATACGTTATTATAAGTTGCGTTTGCACCTAAAGTAAAGAATGTAGAACCAGCTGTTGCTAACCTCCAATCAATACCATCGTATTTATAGTACCAAACAGACCCAGTATCAAGAACACCACTAACGTTAACTTTTCCATTTTGTGTAATTTTATCTCCAACAACTCCAGTATCAACTCCTTTTGTATCCTCCTCAAGACTTACAGAGAAATTATCACTTCGTTTATCTACCGTTACAGTACCGAAATCAGTTGTAGATTCATTTCCAGCTATATCAACAGATTTTATCTTAATATCAGTGTATGTTTGTTCAGTGCCATTAGTACAAGGTAAAGTAAAGTAAAGTTCACCATTATTCATTAAAACCCAATCAGTCATACCAGAGTATTTATAATACCAAACAGAACCAGAATCTACAACTCCAGAAACATTTATTTGTCCGTTACTTGATATTTTATCTCCAATAACTCCAGTATCAACTCCTTTTGTATCATCTTGCATAGCAACAGTGAAGTTATCAACTTTTTTATCAACTTTTACAGTTCCGAAATTTTGTGTAGATTGATTTCCAGCAACATCAACACTTCTAATTGTTACGTTAGTGTAAGTAACTTCGGCATTATCGTCGCAAGGTAAAGTGAAATGCGTTTGACCATTATTCATAAGTACCCAGTCTTCCATATCGTCATGTTTATAGTACCAAACAGATCCAGTATCACTTACGCCAGTAACATTTATTTGTCCATTGCTTGATATTTTATCTCCAACTACGCCAGTATCCGCTCCTTTTGTATCATTATCCATAGATAATGTAAAATTATCAACAGTTTTATCTACAACAACTGAACCAAAATTAGTAGTTGCTTCATTACCAGCTACATCTACAGATTTAACTGTTACATTTGTATATGAACCTTCTGATAAAACAAATTTAGTTCCTACTCCAAGTGTCCATGTTGATACTCCATCATGTTTATAGTACCAAACAGAATTTTCATCCGTTACTCCAGTAACATTTATTTGTCCATTGCTTGATATTTTATCTCCGACAACTCCAGTATCCACACCTTTTGTATCATTGTGCATAGCAACAACAAAATTATCACTTGTTTGATCAACAGTAAACTTACCAATATACAATGGAGTAGATTCGTTTCCTGCTCTATCTATTGTAGCTATTTGAAGATTTGTGTAAGAGCTAAACCCATTATTTAACTCAGGTAAAATCACATAACTAGTACCATCACTATCTACTCCTCTTTCAACAGTTTTCCATACATCTTGATCATGAGCTCTCCATACCCAAGTTGATGTTAGTTCAAGTCCAGAAACATTTATTCGTCCATTTTGCGTTATTTGATCGCTTCCACCGTTAACAACATGTGAACCATAAGTATCTTCAGCAATCCAAACTCTATCTGCAGTATCAGGAGTAGTATCTAGCGTTAAACTTATGGTTGAAGATTTAACAGTTTCATTACCAGAAACATCTACTAAATCTGTTGTGATTTGATATGTTCCATCTGAAATAAATGGTGAACTATTTAAAGTAATATCAACAAATCCGTTGTTTACATCATTACTAGTTAAAGTATATTTTTGTACTGATGTGATCTCACCAAATACTACATTGATGTTTAGAATATCGCCTAATTTACCTGTGCCTGTATTAACTCTCAGAGTTAATGTTTTATCATCAGTGATAATATTCCCAAAACCATTATTTATATTGTTACTATCATCTTTACTGTAAGTAGCTTCTCTTGCTTCATTATCAATAATTTTAGTTATAAATGGAATGTCAGGGGAAGTACTATCAATAATTATTTTACCAAATGATTTAGTACTTTCATTTCCTGCTATATCCACTGTTTTAACTTGAACATCACTATAAACTCCCTCATTTAAAACAAATGAAGTTGTTGTACTTGGTTTTTCAATCCATTCACTCCATTCCCCACCATCTAAAATAGTTCTATAGTACCAGTATGATGTTGATTCAACACCAGAAACATTAATTGTTCCATCTTTAGTAATTTGATCATTGTTGATATTTGTATCATTTGCTATTGTAGCTGTGAAAATATCCGCTGATGTGTCAACAGTGATAGGATAACCTTCCAAGTTCATTGTGAAATCAGATACATTACCAGCTCTATCAGTTGTTTGAACCTTAATATCGCCAAGTTCATAGTAACCATCAGGAAGAACAAATCCTAGTTTTCCATTAAAATAATTAGTATTTCCAGTAATCCAAGTATCACCACCATCATAAGTATATTTGAATGTTGATGTTGACTCTAAAAGTCCATCTGCAACATACTCTTCAGTGAAATAGATAAAGTTATCTTTAGTGATACCATCATATGTAGTACCTGTTCCACCTGTTGTATCATTAACCATAGCATCAATTAAATCAGATATTGTATCTTTAACAATAAGTGTAGTTTGTGTATCAGAAGTATTTCCGGCTCTATCTACAACACTAACGTTAATCTCAATATTGCCTTGAGCAAATGATGTTGCATCAAGAATTTGAGCACCAGTCAATATCCATTTACCTCGTGAATCAACAACTGCTGTTTTAACAACTGTATTACCATTAGAATCATTAAATGTAATTGTTACGATATCACCGCTATTAGCTCCTGAAGCTGTTCCAGAAACAACAACAGAATTCTGCTCAGTAGAGTTAACAAAATTATCCCCTTCGATAACAGTATCAATAGTAACAATTGGTTTAACTAAATCAAGATTATAAGCTTGTGTACCAACTAATCCGCTATTTCCTTTGTCATCTTCAACCCTAAATGAAATATTATTTGAACCACTTACTAAAGTTACATTAGTCCAATTAATTGAAGTTCCACTAACACTACTTGTAACATCTATCCATGCTCCATTATCAACTCTAGCTTTCAGTTTTTGACCAATTTCTAGTACTTGACTTAATGTAGCAGTTATATTTTGAGATGCAATATTAGTAATGAAGTCCGTACTGCTTGATCCTGTATCAGTTGAAATATCAATTCCAGAAATAGTCTGACTTGGTGCATCAACAGTTACTGTAATGTTAACTTGTGACGATTTAGCTGTTTCATTTCCGGCTATATCTTCAAAACTTACTTGTAATTTATGTAATGCTTTTGACAATGGATTTTCAAATTCGATAGACACTAATCCATTACCAGCAATATCACTTGCTGTTACAATGTAAGTCTGAATAGGTGTAACTCCACCATTATCGTAAATATTAATTTGGTCTCCAGCAGAAACATCACTTGGAAGCATAATTGTTAAAGTAGGATTTGTATCATCCGTACTACTGTTATTTCCAAGCACTCCAGTTACTGTTCCAACATTGTCAACAAATACAAACTCCCCTGCACTATTAGGTATTGATCCATCAACCGAAACGAATGGAGAAACAGATACAAACGAAGTATCCAAGACGTACTCAACTGATGCAACTACTCCATCATTACTTGATATATCTTGAACTTTCATTAAAATATTATGTTTTCCATTTACTAACGTAGCACCTGTCCAATTAACATCAACGCCACTTACAAAGCTTGTTATATTAACCCAAGTTGAGCCATTATCAACACTTGCCAATAATTTCTCATCTGATTTTAATATCGCACTTAGAGTTGCAGTAACTGTTTGTGATGCAACATTTGTAACAAAATCTGTATCACTTAAACCAGTATCAGTTGAAATGTCTATATTTGAAATTAGCGTCGTTGGAACATCTAAATCAATACTAAAATTGAAACTAGTTGATTTCGTAGTTTCATTTCCTGCTGTATCAGTAAACGTAAGTTGTAAACCATGAGAACCTTGAGACAACTCTTCATCAAATGAGATTGAAGCAAAACCATTAACTTTGTCCGCGGAAGTAACAATATAAGTTTTAAATGGCGATGCTCCTCCATTATCATAAATTGAAATTAAATCACCCTCTTTGATATCACTTGGAATTTTAACATTAACAATTGGTGTTAAATCATTTGTTGAACCATTATTTAGAATAGCTATTTGTTCTGCAGTGTTACTTACAACAATAAACTCGCCTGCTGTTTCAAGTATTAAATCAGATAATGTATCATCTAAAGTTGGTGTAACACTTGCTACTGTATCTAAAGTGTAAGATTTACTAATAGAATTACCAATATTTCCAGCTAAATCTGTAACTTTAAACTCTATATTGTGAGTACCGTTAATCAAATCTACACTAGTCCAGACAACACTTGTATCACTTACAAATTCTGTAATATTAATCCAGTTACCACCGTCAACTCTACCATATAATAAATCTCCAGTAGCAAGAGGAGTGCTAAGATCAAGAGTAATAGATTGGCTTGTAACATTAGTAATAAAATCTGTATCAATATTTGAATCATTAGATATTTCAATATTTGATAATTCTACTACAGGAATTACTGTATCTAATGTATATACTTGAGATAAAATTGTATTCGTATTTCCAGCTGTATCTTCAACTTTAAATTCAATAGAACTTGTACCATTTTTAAGAGTAACTGCCCAAGTAATAACACCACCTGATAATTTATCCGTTATCTTAATCCATGTAGTTCCACCATCAATACTTCCATAAAGCTCTTCATCTCCAACTAAAACTCTATCTACATTAGCAGTGATAGTTTGTGAGGAAACATTTGTAACAAAATCTGTTGTAATATTTGAGTCATCAGAAATATCTATATTTGAAATAACCTGAAGAGGTTTTACTGTATCTAATTTATAAGCAACAACAGCAACACTTCCATCATTTCCAGCAATATCTGATACTTTAAACTCAATATTATGTAATCCTTCAGAAAGACTTACATCTCTCCACTCAATATTAGAACTACCTGTTAAAATTGAAGTTGTTATATTTATCCATTCACCTCCATCAACTCTAGCAAGTAATATATCGCCTTGATACATTGTTCCATTTAGTTTTGCTGTTATAGTTTGAACTCTTGTAGATGTTACAAAATCTGTTATGATTTTTGTATCTTCTGAGATATTTATTCCACTAATTGTTGCAGTTGGTAATGTCATATCTAAAAGATAATTTTTAGAAAGTATAGTATTCGTATTACCTGCTTTATCTTCAATTTTTATTTTTATAGAATTATTGCCTATTTTTAAATCTGTATCCCAAGAAATTGCACCACTTGAAATTTTAGATGTAATATCCGTCCAAGTAACTCCACCATCAACACTTCCATAAAGTTTTTCTGTTCCAACCAATGCAGAATCAATTTCTGCTGTTATTGTTTGAGCCTTAATTCTTGTTATAAAATCATTATCAATATTTGTGTCATTTGAAATATCAATTTCAGATAAAATTTGTGAAGGTTTTACCCTATCAAGAACATACGAAGTAGAAGAAATCTCAGAGTCATTTCCTGCTTTGTCTTGAACTTTTATTTTTATTTGATTTGAGCCATCAACTAACGATGCTACAAAACTGAAATTATTACCACTAACAAATTCAGTTACATCAGTCCAAGTAGATCCGCCATTAGTACTTGCTAATAATCTATCTCCAGTACCCAATGCTTTATTTATAGCGCCAGTAATTGTTTGACTTGCAACATTTGTTACAAAATCAGTATCTGATATTCCTTTGTCAGCTGATATATCAACATTAGAAATAACATGATCTGGTGAAGTAACATCAAGTTTGTAATTAACAGTTTTTATCTCTCCAGTATTTCCAGAATTATCTACTACTTTAAACTTGATTGATTTTCCACCTCCTTCAGATAATATTGTTGACCAAGTGATAACACCATTTGAAATTTTGTCCGAAACATCAACCCAAGTTGTCCCGCCATCAATGCTTCCATATAATTTTTCATCTTCTTCTAAAGCTGAACTAATAGATGCAGTTATAGTTTGAGATGATTGATTTGTAACAAAGTCATTATCGTATATACCGTTATCATTTGAAAGTTTTACACCTGATATAGTTTGTGAAGGCAATCCACTATCTAAAATATAATCTTGAGTAAACAATCCACTTTCGTTACCAGCTAAATCTTGAATCTTAAACTCAATAGTATTAGAACCTTCAGAAAGTCTTGCATCTGTCCAAGCAAGATTTCTTCCATTAAGATAACTTGTAATATTAATCCATTCACCGCCATCTGTTCTAGCCCAAATTTTTTCACCACTTTGTAGAGAACTTGTCAAATTTGCTGAAATTGTTTGAATAGTAACATTAGTAGAGAAGTCACTATTGCTATTTCCCGTATCACTTGATATATCTATACTATTAATCAAAGATACAGGAGCTATTGTGTCATGTACATATGTTTTGGATGCTATTAATCCACTATTGCCAGCTAAATCTTGCACTTTGAATTGAATTGAATTAGATGAATTAGTATCTAACGTTATAGACCATTGGAAATTTCTATCAGTAACTATTGATGTAATATTCTCCCAAGTTTGACCGCCATCTTTAGAAGCCCATAGAGACTCATTATCCAGAAGAGCTGTACTTAATTCACCACTAACTGTTTGAGAAGATTCACTTGTTACAAAATCACCTAAAATATTAGTGTCAGATGATAACAATAAATTTCCAATCGTAGTTGCTGGAACTGTTGTTTCTAATAAATATGATTGAGTATATTTTTCACTTTCATTTCCTGCTATATCTTGTACTTTAAATTCGATATTGTTAGATCCTTCCACTAATGAAACACTACTCCAAGAGATATTTGTGCCACTAACATAGTTTGTAATATCAATCCAATTAACACCATCAACTCTACCATAAACTTTATCACCACTAACCAACGCTGAACTTAATTTAGCTGTAATAGTTTGTAAAGATTCATTAGTAATGAAATCTGATGAGTCAAGACCCATATCATTTGACATATCTATATTTGTTACAGTCTGGCTAGGAACTTGAGTATCAAGAGTATAATCTCTAGATGTTACAACACCAAAGTTTCCAGCAATATCTTGAACTTTAAACTTAATTGAACTACTTCCTTCATTTAGTTGTGTTGCCCAAGATATTGTTGTACCCTCTACCATACTAGTTATATTTATCCAATTAGCACCGCCATCAATAGAACCTAGTAATATATCTCCAGCATCTAGAGCTTCGTTTAATGATCCACCAATTGTTTGTGAAGCTACTTTTGTTACAAAATCAGTTGAAGAATTAGGAGCAAGCGATAATGTATCATTTGAAATAGTGACTTGAGAAACCGAAGAATTTGACGGCGTTACATCAAGTTTATATTCAACCGTAGAAATAACCCCAACTGTTCCAGAACTATTACTAACTACAAGCTCAATATTATGCGTACCTTCTGATAAAACGATCCCTGTTGCTCTAATTGCTAATTCAGCCGTAATAGTATTACTTATATCAATCCAAGTTCCACCATCAACTCTTATAAACAGTTTCTCATCAGTTTCTAAAGCTTTACTTAAGGTTCCACTAATTGTTTGATTACTTTGATTAGTTATAAAGTCATTATCACTTGACCCAGAGTCAATTGATATATCAATGTTTGTAATAGTAGTTGTTATACCAGTAGTATCAAGAGTTATATTTTGAGCAGGAAGTAAATTAATGTTCCCAGCTATATCCTCAACTTTAAATTGTAAAGAATTGATTCCTTCACTTAATTCAACTGTTGCTGTTACATCAAGACCAACTATTATTTGTTGTTCAACTTCTACCCATTCATTAGAATTCAATTTATAATATAATCTTTCACCTTCATTAAGAACTTGATTAAGTTTTGTTGAAACCAATTGGTCTTTTTTATTTGTTAGTAAATCATGATTATTAAATCCTGTATCTTCTGAGATTGTAATTTGTTGAACAACTTGAACAGGAGCAACCATATCTAGAACATATGAAGCACTAGAAATTGCACCGCTAACCAATGAACCACTTTGAACTTTAAATTCTATTAAGTTAGAACCTACTGATAAGTCAACATTATTCCATGCAATAGAAGTTTGATTCACCATACTTGTAATTTCAATCCACTCTCCACCATCTACTCTAGCAAATAATTTCTCATCATCCTCTAGCGCAGTAGATAATGTAGCAGTAATATTTTGATTTTGCGTTTTTGTTACTAAGTCATCATTTGATCTTCCAGTATCATCAGAAATTTTAATATTTGAAATTCTTGTTTCAGGAGCATCTACTTTAACTGTGATATTGAATTCATCAGACAAACCTCCAATAACTCCTGAAATACTTTCAAAATTAAATGATAAAGCATGATCACCTTTAGCTAAAACTTTATCCATTGTAATAGATACAATTCTTCCACTAGAAATATCACTAGATTTAACAACATATGTTTGAAGAGGTATTCCATTATCGTAAATTTTTACAAAATCACCTGCTTTAACAGACGATGGTAACATAACTTTTAAAACTGGTGTAGCATCATTAGTAAATCCGTTATTAGCAATAACTGAATTAACAGTTCCTGAATCATTTATAAAAATAAATTCTCCAGATACTTCAGGTGTTAAATCAGAAAGCGTGTCATCTAGTGTTGGTTTAATAAATGGTGTAGTTACATCAAGTACATAATCTTGGTTAGTCATCGTAAGTCTATTTCCAGCTGCATCTTCAATTGCGAATTCTAAATATTTACCATTTCCTGATTCAAGAGATGTATTCCAAGTAACATTTTTATTGTTTATTGAAGTAATTTCTACCCAATCAATTCCATTTACAGTACCATATAATTTTTCGCCTGATTCTAAATTTCTAGTTAAACTAAATTGAACGCTTTGATCTCTAGTAGTTGTAATAAAATCTGTACTACTTGAACCAGTATCACTTGATAGTTTTAAACCTGCAATATCTGCGTAAGATATTGAACGGTCTAGTACATAATTCACTTCACTTCTTGATCCAACGTCATTAAAGTCAGTTCTAACTTCAAACATAATTTTTGAAGATCCATCAATCAATTGTTTAGTCCAACTAATATTTGTCGAATTTTCTTCAACAGATATTAAACTCCATGTTAGTCCTCCATCTGCACTTCCATACAATTTCTCACTAGCTCTAAGTGCTTTGCTTAATGTAGCAGTAATAGTTTGATCAGGATTATTTGTAACAAAATCACTTGCATCTCTTCCTGTATCATGTGAAATGTCAATATTAGAAATAGTTACACTAATTACATTGATAACAAAAGAAACTGGTGTAGATTTAGGAGACTCATTTCCAGCAACATCAGTAACACCTATACTTAGACTGTAAGTGGTTCCATCAACAAGATTATTAGTAGGTTCCAACGATATAATTTTTGATGCGCTATTGATTTCAGCTTGAGTTACTACATGACTACCTATAACATCAATTCCACTATAAAGTTTAACAACATCTCCAGCTTTAATGTCAGAAGAAAGTTTATACATAACTGTTGGTTTCAAATCATCAGTTACAGAAGCCATTCTACCAACAACTAGACCCGCATTGTCAACAAAGACAAATTCATCAACTCTATCAGGAGTAGTATCATTATCATCATCCTCAATAGGTTTTGAAGCAGCTTTTGTATCTAACTCATAAGTAACAACTGTTGATTTATCACTTTCAATACCAAACGGTTTTGCTACTGAAACACTTAATGAATAAACACCGTCATTTCCTAAAGATTCTGGTGTCATAGAAATCATTCTAGACGAACTATCCAAATCTGCTTGCGTTACAACATATGCAGAAATTACAACATTACCACTATATAATTTAACAACATCTCCAACCATAGAACTTAGGGGTAATTTATAATAAACAGTTGGTGTACTATCATCACCTACGCTAGCAAGTTTACCAGTAATTGTACCTTGATTATCTACCAAAATAAATTGACCAGCCGCATCAGGTATTAGGTCGTTGTTTACATCAGGTGATATTGTTGGGATATCATTCAGTGATGAAACTATCATATTGACAATATCTTGTAGTTTAGCTGGATTATTATCAGCACTAAATTCATTATTTGAAATCACTAAATTAATTGCTTCAATATGTTTAGGACTTAAAGTTACTGTTGTCGTAATACCCAAAGTAGCTAAATCATCGCTTGTTATTTTATTTGTATCATTATTTGCAATATTAAGTGCTTCTAAAGAGCTTACAATATTTTGTAATGCATCTATCGTATAAGCATTTACATTATTATCATTTAAAACAAAATTAATAGCACCTAAATCTACTACTGGACTTAAAGAAGTATTAACAACTATATTAAGACTATCAAGATCTCCATCTACAAGAGCACCATCAAGAAGTCTACCTGATAAATCAACTAAATTTTGCAATTCAATTACAGAATCGATACTAGAGGTAGACACCAGATCTTTAAATAAGTCAGCAACTATATTAATTTTAGCATCAGTTAACCCTGTGATTCCAATTTTCTCTAATGCTTGTTTCATAGGATTAATATCAGTAATTTCATCTCCAACGAGTTCAATAATAGTTTTAACTGCTTCAGATAAAGATTTAACTTCAGGATAACTATCCACATCTGATGCTTGTTTTGTTCTGATTACATCATTAAGCAAATCGGCTCCATCTTGAATTGTAGCTAATTTAAGCGTTTTGTACTCAAGTAATGTTAATGTTGAATTATCATTTAATGATAAATCTTCTATTTTATTAGCTAGATTAATAATATTTTGAACCCCTGCTTTAGTACTAGGATTAATATCAGTAGAAGCAAGGAATGTATTTATTTGTATAGCATCTTGAGCATTAGTTAAGCCAGTAAAGCCAGCTTTAGAATAATCGCTTAGTTGAGGCACAGTTGATGAAAGTTCTTGAGCGTAAGATAAAATAATATCCAGACTTGTTCTTGAATCTACAACCTGAACATTAGTAATATCATTTTCTAAAATATTTTCTGATAAATCTGTAATTCCATTTTTACTAACTTTAACACTCATATCACCTTCAAAGTTAGCTGTTGGTGTTACAACTAATTCATAAGTTGTATCGTTAACTTTTACTAACGTACCTGCTCCAATATCGAACCCTTTAACTTTTTCACTGAATGTGAATGTATATTTAACTGGTCCTGTTGCTGTTCCACTTACTTCATCAGTAATTGAAAGTGTTGGAGGTGTTGTGTCAACTGGAGGTGGAGTTTTTGTGTTAACAGCTTGTGCTGCACTTACAACATCAGAAGCTAATGGATTATTAGCTAAATCTGTTACACCATTACCAATAACTTTAACACTCATATCACCTTCAAAGTTAGCTGTTGGTGTTACAACTAATTCATAAGTTGTATCGTTAACTTTTACTAACGTACCTGC